>OFPS01000013.1_pt1 | contig 217592 bp, 185 predicted proteins | sample 1542111 | NCBI WGS metagenome assembly OFPS01 (sample SAMN04209233, study PRJEB22552) | human gut metagenome | biome: gut; material: feces | host: Homo sapiens | place: USA: Oklahoma | reverse complement strand
ATAACGCATAAAAATACCCTCCTTACTGGTTGTCCAGTAAAGAGGGTACATATCAACACGCTCTGCGGGGGATTTTTCTCTACATCTCTTGCATTTTCTTGAGGAATGCCTTGGCGCGATCGGTCTTTGGATTGTCAATGACATCCTCCGGCTTTCCTTCCTCGACGATTACACCACCATCCATGAAGATCACGCGGTCAGATACGCTCCGGGCGAAACCGATCTCATGGGTTACGATCACCATTGTCATCTTCTCGGCGGCGAGTTCCTTTAATACCTTTAAGATCTCGGCGGTCAGCTCCGGATCGAGTGCCGATGTCGGCTCATCGAAGAAGAGCATCTTCGGCTTTAACGCAAGCGCGCGGGCGATTGCCACACGCTGCTGCTGTCCGCCGGACAACTGATATGGATAATAGTCACCCTTATCTTCTAAGTTCATCTTGCGAAGCAGCTCCTTCGCCTCGGCATATACCTCGTCCTTGTCACGCTTCTGCACGTGGATCGGTGCATCTGCGATATTCTTCAGTACCGAATAATGCGGAAACAGATTAAAATTCTGGAACACCAGTCCGTAATAGCTCTGGATCTCCTTTAAGTCTGCCTTGTCTGCATAGACCGGAACGCCGCTGTCGGAATTAACCGCTTCCTTTCCGCAGTACTCCATGCTTCCGCCGTCAATCTTCTCCAGCATCGTCATACAGCGCAGGAAGGTTGATTTTCCGGAGCCGGATGGTCCGAGAATCGAGATAACCTCTCTCTCTGCCACCGACATGCTGATATCTTTTAGTACTTCGAGATCGTCGAAGCTTTTCTTAATATTTTTTACTTCCAGTAAGTTCATACGCGACCTCCTAATGATAATAATTCATGCGCTTTTCAATCTTCTCCATCACAAACGCAACGACAAAGTTAAAGATGTAGTAGAACACGCCTGCGATAAACAGCGGCATGATTGTCGTCTGTGCGGCAGCGACCTGCTTGGCAAGTGTAAACATCTCCGTATAAGAAATTGCAAATGCAAGCGACGTATCCTTAACCAGTGTGATAACCTCGTTTGTGACAGAAGGCAGGATGTTCTTCGCCATCTGTGGGAACACGATCTTGAAGAACGTCTGGATCTTGCTGTATCCTAAGATCTTCGCTGCCTCATGCTGTCCCTGTGGCACTGCCTGAATACCGGAGCGGTAGATCTCTGCGAAATATGCTGCATAGTTTAAGGCAAATCCAATGATAACCGCCTGGAAACGATAGCTTGTCGTAAGCGTCGCGCCAAACAGATAATATGGTCCGTAAAATACAACCAAAAGCTGTAACATCAACGGCGTACCACGTGCGATGGAGATGTAGAACTTCACCAGCCAGCGAATCGGTGCAATCTTACACATTCTGCCTGCTGCAACCAGAAGTCCAAGCGGCAGGGAGAACAAAAGTGTCAGGAAGAAGATCACCAGGGATGCCAGCAGACCTTCTGCAAGCTGCTTTGTGATCGAGCAGAACTTATCCCAGAAGCTTGTGTTCTTCTTGCCTATGGATGTGCTGTCTGTCGCAGTTGCAGCAACATTTCCATCCTGCACCTGATCGTCCGGCGACAGACAGATGGACTCCTCCAGACCCCATTTCTCTGCGATCTCCTCAAATGTACCATCAGCAAGCATGTCAAGCAGCGTTGCCTGTACTTTATCACGAAGCTCGGTATTTCCAAGCTTAAATCCAATTCCATATTCCTCGGAAGACAGACGATCCTCGAGCATCACGAACTTATCGCCGCGGGATGCAATCTCATAGTTTGCAACACCGATATCCATGCAGATTGCATTGACGGCGCCTGACTCCAGATTCATAAATGCACTGTTGTAATCGCCGACCTGCTGCAGATCCTTGAACGTCTCAGCAAGTGCCAGATTCTCCTCGCTTGCATCCTCTCCGGTCAGTGCTGCGAGTGCGGAGCTGTCCGCCTGCACGGCAACGACCTTGCCTGACAGATCGGATAACTGTGTGATACCAGAATCCTTGCGTACAACGACCACCTGGGAATTATCCACATATGGTGTCGTCCATGTGTAGGCATCTTCTCTTCCATTCATTGTAAATCCGTTCCAGATACAACTGATCGAACCAGAGTTCAATTCCATATCCTTCGAGTTCCACTCAATCGGCTGCTTCTTTAAGATCCAGCCGTTCCGGTCACATACCTCCTGTGCCAGATCCAGATCGAAGCCGACGTATTCGCCGTCATCATTCTTATATCCATATGGTGGGAACTCCGCATCGAAGCCGACAACAAATGTATTATCATCTGCGGCTGTCTCTTCCTGCACCTCATCGTCTGCAGTCAGACAGATGGATTCCTCCAGTCCCCATTTCTCTGCAATCTCGTCAAATGTACCATCGGCAAGCATGTCAAGCAGAGTTGCCTGCACTTTGTCACGGAGCTCTGTATTTCCCTTTTTAAATCCGATTCCGTATTCCTCGGAAGACAGACGATCCTCGAGCATCATGAATTTATCCCCGCGGGATTCGATCTCGTAGTTTGCGACACCGATATCCATGCAGATTGCATTGACCGCGCCCGACTCCAGATTCATGAATGCACTGTTGTAATCGCCCACCTGCTGCAGATCCTTGAATGTCGCACACAGTGCTTTATTCTCCTCGCTTGCATCCTCGCCTGTGAGTGCCGCAAGCGCAGAGCTGTCTGCCTGCACGGCAACGACCTTCCCAGAAAGATCGTTAAGCTGTGTGATGCCGGAATCCTTACGCACGACAACCACCTGTGAATTATCGACATATGGCTTTGTCCAAGTATAGTCATCCTCTCTGCCATTCATCGTGAATCCGTTCCAGATACAGCTGATCGAACCGGAATTTAATTCCATATCCTTCGAGTTCCACTCGATCGGCTGCTTCTTCAGCGTCCAACCGTTCCGGTCGCATACCTCCTGTGCCAGATCCAGATCGAAGCCGACATATTCGCCGTTATCGTCCTTGTAGCCATATGGCGGGAACTCCGCATCGAAGCCGACAATAAACGTATTGTCGTCCTCTCCGTCCGCCGCCCGTGCCGGTGTCTGCATCGATACAATCGGTCCAAGCAGCAGCGCCATCATCAAAATTGCGGTCACTAGCCGTTTCCATTTTGCGTTCATAATGTCTTCCTCTCCTGTTTTTCTATTTAATATGCAGAGATATAGGATCTTGCTGTACTGCCCGGAGCTGCCTGTCCCTTCGGCACAAGCCGGATCTCTATCCCTTCCAATCGTTTTGCATAACCGGCGGTTCCTGCCGGCGCGCCGTTTTTCGCCCAGCCAAGCCAGCCAAAACTCTGCGCATGCACACGATAGTATACATCATAATGCCGTTGCATGTCTCCTGTCAATGCAATACAGATGGCTTCGAGTCTTTTTGCCTGCCCGGATGTGCCGCTCATCGTTCCATTTCTGCGCCATGCAGATGGATTGTTTGTCGGTTCCTGCCATCCGTAGCTCTGCACATGGGTTGTGTAGCAGACGCCACCCGAATACGGTGCATTCGTCAGTTTGATCTCAATTCCTTCGAGTCGTTTTGCCTGTCCGGATGTGCCGCTCATCGCCCCGTTATATTTCCAGCCCTGCCAGCCATAGCTCTGCACATGGGTACGATATGTAACATTCGGGCTGTCCGCACCCGCGATCTGCGGATTCATGCTCTGTCCCGGCGCCGCGTAAAATGCATTCGCAAACTGCGATGCGATTCCCTGCATATTCCGGTTGAATCCCGCACCCTTCTTCACGACCACGATCTGAATGCCCTCCAGACGCTTCGCATAACCTGCGGTTCCTGCCGGTGCGCCATTTGCCGCCCAGCCAAGCCAGCCGTAGCTCTGCGCATGCACGCGGTAATAGACATCATATTTATCCTTGTCGGATCCGGTCAGTTGGATCTTGATTGCTTCCAGACGTTTTGCTTCCCCCTGCGTGCCGTTCATGTCACCGTTCGCAGACCAAGGCAGCCAGCCATAGCTCTGGCAATGCGTCGTGTACTGGATTCCTATACCGGAATTACCGGATACTTTGATTTCGATTCCCTCCAGTCTTTTCGCTTTTCCGGAAGTCCCGGACATCATGCCGTTCTGCCGCCAGGTGTTCTCCCATCCGAAGGTCTGGATGTGCGTGCGGTAAGACACCGTCACATCCGGCGTTACAACCGGTGTTGGGGTCGGGGTTGGCGTCGGGGTTGGTGTTGGCGTTGGTGCCTCCGTCGTGGTCGTAGCTGCCTCCGTCGTGGTCGTTGTCTCGCCACCTGTTCCCGGTTCTGGATTTGTTCCCGGATCTGGGTTTGTTCCCGGGTCTGGATTTGTTCCCGGATCCGGGGTTGGTTCCGGCGCCGGTGTGACTGTCACGCTCTTTTTCTTGATGACAAACGTCTTGTCTGCCCCACGCAGATACGAAACATACAACGTTCCATCCGCCGCACAGATCGTCTGCGATGTAGAATACGAATCGAGTGAGACTCCTTCCTGCGCAAATTGGTCATTTGCCACATCATACCGGTACAGATTGGTTGTCCCTGTATAGGCACCCGATGTGAGCACGAACAGTGTTCCCTGCCTGCACACCGGAACTACATCCGAGATTGTGCCATCTTTCATTTTTGAGCAATGCCATGCTTTTCCATCATACCGGTTGACAAGTATGCCTTCGCTGCATGTGGCAACATACAGGTTTTTCCCATCCGTTGCCATGCCATACGTGCTTCCTTTTGTCGCTGCATCACTCACTTCTTTGTGGCTTCCATTTGCATCCAGGCAAAATGTGTGAACCGCCATCGTCCCTGTATTCCGTATAGACGCATACATCGAGGAGCCTATCGAAAGGAGCTTTGGTTGACCTGCAAAATGATTTGTCCCGGCGGTCGTGTAATAGCTTCCGAGATTGGTTGTCACGGACAAACTTCCGGCTTTGAAGCATCTCGCATATGCGGTCGTATTGTTCTGCGTGTATACAAGATACACGCCATCTGCGCCAGCCTGCATATCAAAATCCGCAGCTCCTGCGATCGTCTGTTTCTCTGTCACGCGACTGCAGGATGCATCCAACTTTTCAATCTCTATCCCTGCTGCATCCGCATATGCAAAATAAAACGATCCATTGTAGGAACAGAGCTTTATTTCATTTCCATAGTTCTCGGAGATTTTCTGCTGATATAGTTTTTTCCACGTGTCCTGCTCACAGGAATATAGCGTAAGCGCTGCATCATCTTTCGTATACGTAAGCACGTACGGTTTCTGTCCGCAAAGCGTCATCGCTATCTGGTTCCATGCATTTTTGCTATTTCCGGCTACAGAGGCAAATCCACAATCCGTCCATTTCGCAGAGTCCGAAACCTTCGGGAAATCCACCTTTAAAGTAATCTGACTGCCCTTGGCACTGCCGACCTCACTGATCACGATTCCAGAATTCGTTCCATCTGAGAAAGTCAGTGCGCCATCGGAGAGACCTGCGGAAAGGTCGGATTTGCCGATGGTTGTCCGTCCTTCTTCTTTGGAAAGATATGCTTTATAGACGCTCTCTGCCATCTGGGAATATCCTGTCTGCCCCGGTTGCGGACGGAACACATACACACCGGTCTGTCCATACAGATTGCTTAAGCCTTCGACTGCCGGGTTGATCCGATAGACAATCACGCCGGATCCTCCAATAAACCGGTCATAGCTGTCGAGACCCGTATCCTTCTTCCGGAATTCCACAACAAAAAGCTCCTGCTCATTGAGCGGTGATTTCAGAATATATGCCGGATGACCGTCCTGCTTATCCTGCGTGTCCAGTGTCAGCGTCTGCGATGTAGTAACCGTATCCAGCATAAGCCAGCCGCCCACTTTCATCCGCATATACGCAAGCGGATAAGACATTCCATAATCTGCGCCGCCCATGATATCCCAGTTCCCGACCGGATAGGTTCCATCACTTGTATAAAGATCCGGGAAGCCAAGTCCATGCAGGAATTCATGTGCGAGTACACCGGATTCCTGAGCCATCGTCGTATTGCCTGCACCTAAAAACTGCGGTGTATTGATCATGTTATAATGTCCGACTTCCTTCCCGCCATATCGTAAGTTCTTATCTGTCGGATAAAATGCGTGATGCGCGACGAGTGAATTGCCGGATGTCTGGGATTCTTTCTCCGACTTCATAATGACAGTGAGATTGTCGATGTATCCATCTCCGTCATAGTCTAACACCTGCCCGGAAAGTGCCGGAATGTTCGCCAGGATTTCACTCACAATCGTCGTATCCATATTTCCACCTGCCTGCACAGAAGCTTCCGTAACCGAAAGTGCACAGGCAGAAAGTGTTGTGCCATCATCCTGTGGGAAATAATTTTTCACACGAAGTTTTCCATAGGAAACAGCAGACAGATAATTCGTGAAAGAACGGTTCTTTGCGCCATCATACAAACCTAGGATTTTCGCACGATTTGTCTGGAAATATGAAGCGCCTTCCGCATCTCCCTTAAAATATGCAAACACAACAACGTTCGCATAATCCTTTGCATCCGCTGCCCGCGCCATCGTCTGCGCGTTGTTCATCCCCCAGTTCGTAAGAAATAAAATCCCCGCCAGCAGGATTGCCAGGATGCGTCTCCCGTATCGTTTGTATGGCATATGTGTACCTCCCATTTTTTGTCATAGTTTCATTATATTGGAAAGTGTAAAAAATAACAATTAAAAAAGAAAAACCGCGTACAGATTTTTCTTCTCTGCACGCGGCACACACATTTTCCATTCAGAATGGAGGATTTATCTTCTTTTTCTTCGAATTACGACATACCCGGTCAGGCTTCCTGCCAGAACAAGCATCATCCCTGCAACCGGCATCGCATCTCCGGTCTTTGGCGAAGCTGTGTCATTTGTCTTTGCCGGTTTCGTATCCTTGGCTGCCGGCTTCGTAACATCTGTATCCGGCGCTGCCGGTGTCGTCGATGGTGTCGTTGTTGATGGTGTCGTCGATGGCTTGTCCACGCCTGCAGCCTTCGACTTCTTCACAATAATATAGGTTGAGAACTGATTTGTCTCGAAGGAAATCGTTCCCTGCTCGACCGTTGTCGAAAGCTCGGTCAGCTTGCCATTATGGTTACGCACAACCGTATAATCATAGTTTGCATCGTAATTATCCAGTGCGAGATTCAATGTGACTGGTTTCTCAAACTCTGTAATATTTTTTTCCCAGTTCGAACCATTTCCCTTACTCACAATCTGATCCAGCTTCAGATCTACTGCCTGTGCAGACTGCGCACCGGATACCAGCGCCTGTGCAGCCGTCGTGTCATAGCTCTCTGCATCCGATACCGTCAGTCTCAGATTGCCGCTTGCGGCTGCATTAGCACCATTGATAATGCTTGCAGCCTCAATCTGTTTGCTGTTTGAATTCACTGTATCCGATACCTTCGTGAAAAGCCCCTTCATATGAACCGGACTATTACCCATAACAAATGTAAACGTCGATGTCTGCGCATCATCCGGCTGCAAGGTCACGCCACCGTTCAACTGCAATCCTGCGACCTGATAGCCATAATCCGGAACAAGTTTAATTGTTACCTTCTTTCCCGCCGGAACCGCAATATTTCCGCCCTTAGCATCTCCCGGATTGCCTCCGAACAGAGTTGAAAAATCACTCACACCCTCAATCGCGGTTATCTGTGCCTTTCCATGTTCCAGATATGCGTCCGCACCGAAGGAATCGCTGTCATACGCCCAGGTTACTGTCAATGACTTAGAATTCTTATCAATCTGGATGTGCGATTCGCTTTCTCCTTTTTTTACTGCAAATGACCGTTCCCCGGAAGAGCCATTTGATGTGGTTCCCGGTGTAGTTATCGTATATGTTCCTGATGAACACATAACAGTAACTCGCGCATTCGAAACAGAATCCGCGAAACGATATGTTGACTGAGATTCCGGTGCCAAAGATACTTTCTGTTCTTTCATCAGGTTATCCATGGTTTGCGACCGAGAGTTTCCGGTATCATCAAGGTCCACATATATTTCGAAATTTTTATCCTGCGATTTCATATAATGATAGTAATCTGTATCATCTGCCCCTTTGAATGCATCGCCTTCTAAGATCAGGCAGATTGGCTGGTTACCAGCCGGTGGATTCGGATTACCCGGATTGTTACCACCACCCGGATTTGTGAAACAAGCTTCAAACTTCAATTCCGGCTGATTCGCGGAAGTTTCTACCGTATACACGTTATTGTTCAACGTTACTTGATTGCCATTCACCACTAACTGTACAGTATATCCATCTCTCGGGAAAAGAGTAACTGTTACTGTAGTATTCTCTGGTACCGTTACATTATCCGCTGCCCCCGTCAAGCTTCCGTTTGATGTCGTAATCGTCATCGTTCCGCCATCATACGTGAACACACCATCCTGTACGCTGTTCCATGGCGTATGATTATCTCCTCTTACAATGCACTCTGCCGCATAGCTTCGCATCACCGGCAGATAGCTCACGATCAAAAGCAATGCCATCAGAAGCGGTAATAGTCTTTTCTTCCTGTTCATAGCTTTGTTCCTCCTCTTTCTTTTTTTGATTTTATTTCAGCGAAAATGCCCATAAACTAAAATAACCATAGCAGATTTTCGCCTGCTATGGTAGTTGACATATGTCTCAAATGCACAAAAAACGCTATTTTTCAGGGTTCCACCCATAATAGAACTGAATCAGCCCCATACGTGCCTTCGTCGCGGTCTTCTCATTCATATTCGAGATGTGACGATAGATTGCTGCCCGGGAGATACCAAGTGTATGTGCAATATCCTGTACATTTTCACCCGAGGAAAGCAATGCCCGGAGCACTTCCCGCTCCCGTTCCGTCAAGCTGTATTGTTCGCCGAAGGCTGTGAATTTATCCATCGTGGACAGACCGGTCTGCTTATCCTCCGGTTCCACTGCCCCGCCTGTCTGTGGCATCAATGCGGATGCTGCAGCTTCCATGCTTCTAAGCTCCATCCCTATCAGAATGTTCTGGTACGAAAACGCCAACACGCTGATCAGAAAAAAGAGAATGACCGCAACAATCATCACTTCATACCGCACAGAAGCGAATCCACCTGCCAATGTCATGATCATCAGCGCGCATACATTATTCACAGCCCGACCCAATCCGACCCAGAGCTTCGGTTTCGCACTATGATAGGAGATATCCATAAATCCAACTGTGAAATATACCGAGAAAAAGCCTGCAGACAGATAAAATACAAGCAGCCCCAGCAGGAAAAACAGTACTCCGCCCGCGATCATCATCTGCACATATCCCGCATGCAGGATAATACAGCCCATACACCCGGCTCCAATGCCGAACGCAAACAGTCCGGTTCCCCCGGTCACCCACGGACTCTTATCCGCGAAGAAACCGGAAATCCAGTTGTATAGCAGAAACCCGATTGCGCTTACGCCAAGCATCTGATTCTGCGCACGCACTACACCTGATGCATCTGTCACGTACATCATACAATTATCAAACAGGTATTCCGTTCCCAGAAATGCGAAGAAAAATACCGCAAGCATGATGATATTCGCATATATAGTTTCTTTTTTCGCATTTGCTTTCATCGTTTCTATCCTTCCGGCTTCCCGGTGTTTTATTCCTCTGCACTTTCATCGGCAGCGTCAGTTTCCGTATCATTTGCAGGCGCATCATCCACCGTTTGTTCCGCATCGTTGTCCGTGTCCCCGGATTCCTCGTCCAAATCCTTATCAACCTCATGCAACAATACGCTCTCATCATGTGCATGCAGGTCTTCTTCCGGCAGGTATGGCTTGAAGCATCTGAGCATAATGTACGCCCACAGATAACCAACCGCACCGAATCCAATCACCACATACACGATGATTGAAATAATGATATCGTAATAGAAACACCACGCAATCACAAGATAAGTCAGCAGCATCAAAAGTGTCATCGGGAAATTCTTGATGCTCATCAAAAATGCATTCCGAAGCTGAACCTTCCACGAATTATCGAACTTCGCCTGCAGGGCGAATGTATAGATAAACGTCATAACTGCCAGGGTGAGAAGCACGACGCTCACGAACAAAAACGGTTTCGCGAGTGCATTTCCGGTTGCCTTCCACTGTGTCATCCAGAACCAGATATCTACCGACAGGATGAAAAATGCGACTAAAAAGAGCAGCCACATACCGGTTGCCTGCTTGAAGTTCTGCTTGAAGCTCCGTGTATAGAACTTCCAGATATATCCGTCGTCGCCGGAAATTCCTTTCATCGCCGTATAGTAAAGTGAAGTAAATGCTGCGCCGATCGTGATAATCGGAACGCATGAGAGTACAAACAGAATGGAAAGCAGCATCGCATCACCCACTCTGCTCAGCATCCTTATAAATATATTGTCGTAATTCATTCCTGATTCGCCGTTATCTGCCATGTATCCAACACTCCTGTTTTCTTTTTATTTTATCCCACCAACAGACCGCATCCGGTCCGCAGTCGTTTCCGGTATGCTCCTGCGTCGTATCTGCAATCATCCGTACCAAAACCGCACATAATAGTTTATGATACCATCTTCGATATTTATTTTCAATTAGATATCAAGTTTTTTACGCCATTTTACTTGACAAAACGCAGTTTTACTTCTAGATTATAGAGAGCGTGAATAAAAAGGCTGATAAACAGAAACACCTACTACATATAGGAGGAATATCATGAAGACACCATTTGTAACGAAAGCACAGATCGAAGAGATCGTAAAGACATACCCGACTCCGTTCCATATCTACGACGAGAAGGGCATCCGTGAAAATGCAAGAAAATTAAAGCAGGCATTTGCATGGAACAAAGGTTATAAAGAATATTTCGCAGTCAAGGCAACTCCGAACCCAACCATCCTGAAGATCCTGAAGGAAGAGGGCTGCGGTACCGACTGTTCTTCTTATACAGAGCTTCTGATGTCAGAGAAAATGGGCATCACAGGTTCCGACATCATGTTCTCATCGAACGACACACCAGCTGAGGAATTTGTCCTCGCGAAGAAGCTCGGTGCGAACATCAACTTAGACGATTACACACATGTACAGTTCCTAAAGGATACATGCGGTGTTCCGGAGACAGTATTCTGCCGTTACAATCCGGGCGGAACCTTCTCGATCTCCACAACCATCATGGACAACCCCGGCGATGCCAAATACGGCATGACAAAAGAGCAGTTGTTCAAAGCTTATACAGAGCTACGTGACGCAGGTGCGAAGAAATTCGGTCTGCATTCGTTCCTTGCAAGTAACACGGTCACAAACGACTACTACCCAACCCTTGCAAAGATTCTGTTCGAGGTCGCTGTTGAGCTGAAGGAAAAGACCGGCATCGAGCTTTCCTACATCAACCTGTCCGGCGGTGTCGGTATCCCGTATACACCGGATAAGGAAGGCAATGATATCCTGAAGATTGGCGAAGGTGTACACAAGGTATTCGATGAGGTGCTTGTTCCTGCCGGACTTGGCGATATCAGCCTGTTCACAGAGCTTGGCCGTTTCATGCTTGCCCCTTATGGACACCTTGTTACAAAGGCAATCCACGAGAAGCATATCTACAAGGAGTACATCGGCGTGGATGCCTGTGCGGTAAACCTGATGCGTCCGGCTATGTATGGTGCTTACCATCACATCACGGTCCTTGGCAAGGAAAATGCACCTTGCGACCATACCTATGATGTGACCGGTTCCCTGTGTGAGAACAACGATAAGTTCGCGATCGACCGCAAGCTTCCGAAGATCGACATGGGCGATTATCTTGTAATCCATGACACAGGTGCTCACGGCTTCGCAATGGGTTACAACTACAACGGAAAGCTTAAATCTGCAGAGCTACTTCTGTGTGAGGACGGCAGCGTAAAGCAGATCCGCCGTGCCGAGACACCGGAAGATTACTTCGCTACGCTGGATGGTTTCTGGGATGTAGAGGTGTAAGAACATATAGATAAGAACGAGTAAGACGGAAACACCCCACCGGTCATAGATCGCACCGGTGGGGTATTTTATATTAAAAAAGGAAAGGGGTTTTAATTGTGATTACTTTACATTTTCTATTCCGTCCCCCTGATAGGCGACACGGAATCTGCCATAAGACACATACGTCTTAGCCTTATGTTCCGGATCCAGAGGATCTGTCACGGATATGTACGTTGCTGTCCCATCTAATATACTATCAAATGCATGGACCGCATCTTCTAAAATATCCGGATAGAGGGAATTGCCGAATCCTCTGAAGTCATGATGGGAATTATACATCAAATCATATTTGTCCTTCATGGAACGCAGACGTTCAAGTCCTGCCTTCGCTTCCCGGATCCGTTCTTTTTCCCGCCCCGGCTCCGGAACCGCCAGATAATAGTTGCAGTTGCAGGCATCACCAAGCAAAAGCGTCTTCGTCTTGTCATCCAGAAATACCATCTCGCCAAATGTATGTCCCGGACAGTGATATGCTGTCACCGTCCTGTCTCCAAGCTCAAACACCTGTCCATCCGTAAGCGGAAGCTTCTCCGGCGTCTTCGGCCATGGCCGCACATCCTCATCCAGATTATAGTCGTAATGTTTATCCGCCCGGCCGGCAATGATCCTCGCATAGCTCTTACGGAAATCCACAGTCGGAAGTGTATTCCCGCTATCCCAGTCCATATCCGCCGGGTGAATATAGATGGAGTCGAAGAATCCGGCTCCACCAATATGGTCGCCATGGTTATGGGTCGCCACAACATCATACGGTTTATCTGTGATTTTGTTCTCTATAACCCATCTGAGATCCCCGATTCCGGTTCCACAGTCTATCACCAGCGCCCGCGTGCTTCCAACAATCACAAACACGCTCACACAGTCAAATTCATCAATCTCGTAAATTCCATCTGCAAACTCATAATACGGTAATTTTCTCGTCACCATGTCTCACGCCTTCTTTCTCTTCTGTCCGCCCTGGTAGCAGTCGATTGCAACTGCGAGAAGCAGGATCAGTCCTTTAATAACACTCTGGAAGTTGGAATTAACGCCCATCAGCACAAGTCCGTTATCGAGGATACCAAGAATGATAACACCTACAACCGTACCGCTGATTTTTCCTTCACCTCCGGCGATGCTGACACCACCTAAGCAGGCTGCCGTCATACAGTCAAATGCATAGGAGCTTCCTGCGCCCGGCTGCGATGCGTTTGTTCTGGCAACCATGATGATTGCTGCAATGCTCGCTGCAAATCCTGCAAAAGAATACACGAGTACCGTCAGTTTATTGACATTGATACCTGCAAGTCTGGCTGCTTCTTTGTTTCCGCCAAGTGCATAAATATTTCTGCCAAGGTATGTCTTGTTCATGACAATCCAGCCAAATACGATGAAGATTACAAACAGAATAACCGGAATCGGAACCGGTCCGACATATCCCTGTCCGACTGTCAAAAATGCTTTCGGCATACCGGTGATCGGATAGCCACCTGTGATCAGATATGCCACGCCCTGCAGCACAAGCATCATGGCAAGCGTTACAATGATTGGCGCGATATGCAGCTTGATGGCAACAACGCCGTTGATGGCACCAAATGCAACGCCAAGTGCAATGCCGATAATCACGGCAACCGGAATCGGCAGCCCGACATTTACCATACAATAGCCCATAACCATGCCGACGACCGCCATGATTCCTCCGACCGACAAATCCATACCTCCACCGATCATAACCATCGTAACGCCGATTACAACGATACCGAAAATAGATACCTGACGTAAAATATTGATCAGGTTTGCTACAGATAAAAAGTTCGGTGCAATAATCGAGAAGATAATAACGACTGCCACCAAAAATACATATATACCAAATTTCTTATAAAAAGTTATAAATTTATTACTTGTTTTTTCCATGTTCCTCGCCTCCTGATGCTAAATCCAGAATATAGTTCTGGTCGAATTCTGATTTCGCAAGCTCTCCGGTCTTCCTGCCCTCGTAGATGGTGATAATCCGGTCAGACATACCCAAAAGCTCCGGCATATCCGAGCTTACCATAATGATTGCCTTCCCTTCACCGGCAAGCTGATTCATCAGTTTGTAAATCTCCTGCTTGGCACCGACATCAATTCCCCGCGTCGGTTCATCAAAGATGATGATTTCACTGTTTGCCGCAAGTGTCTTTGCGATTACAACCTTCTGCTGATTACCGCCCGAGAGATTCTCCACCCTCTGCTCCAGGGATGGTGTCTTGATCTGGAATTTCTCCTCGTAATCCTCGGCAATCCGGTTTTCCAGCTTCTCATCAACGAATGGTCCTTTGGAGATGCCACGCAGGTTATTTACGACGACATTCCATTTGATGCTCATCCGGAGAAATGCGCCATGCGCCTTCCGGTCCTCCGGGATATATCCGATTCCATGCCGGATTGCCTGTTGACATGTACGGATATTTGTTTCCTTGCCATTTACAAAAATCTTTCCGCTTTCAATCGGATCAGCACCATAGATTACCCGCATCAGCTCGGTACGGCCTGCGCCGACCAGGCCGGCAAATCCAAGGATTTCTCCCCGGTGCAGGGTAAACGAGATATCATGGTCTCCATTTCCTGTCAGATGCTCTACCCGCAATGCTTCCTCGCCGATCTGACTGGTACGAGACGGATACGATTCTTTGAGTTCACGGCCTGCCATCATCGTGATCAGCTTCTGCCTGTCGATGTCTTTTATATTTTCTGTACCGACATAGCAGCCATCCCGCATAACCGTTACGCGGTCCGCAAGCTCGAACAACTCTTCCAACCGGTGGGAGATGAAGATGATCGTCACACCTTTTGCTTTTAATTCCCGCACAATACGAAACAGCGTCTCTACTTCGCTGACCGTCAGTGGTGCGGTCGGCTCATCCATAATCAGGATCTTTACATTCCGGCTGACTGCCTTCGCAATTTCGACGAGCTGCTGATGCGCCGGTGACATCGTCTTTACCGGTCTGGATACATCGATATCTACCTGAAGGTCATCAAATATTTTCTTGGCACGCGCTTCGCGATCTTTGATGTCGCAGAACGCACCGGGCTTCGTCTTGTCTCCGAGAAATACATTTTCCGCTGCGCTTATGCCAGGCACCAGCGTAAATTCCTGATAGATGACCTCGATTCCCAGATCTTTTGCAAGCTTCGGTGTCATCTGGTTGTATTGTTTGCCTTCCAGCTCAATCGTTCCGGAATCCGGAACGATCGCTCCCGACAATACCTTGATCAGGGTTGATTTTCCTGCTCCGTTTTCACCGATCAGAGCATGGATCTCGCCTTCTTCTACATCGAACGATACATCATTGATTGCGATAACGCCGGGATATGTTTTTACGATATTTTTTACACTCAGTATGTTTTTCACAGAGTTCATCCCCTTTCTAAGAATGCCTCCGATGATTCACCAGAGGCATTCTTTTTGCAATCTTTATTTGTCTGCTTTATAGTAATCTGCGATATTTGCCTTTGTTACTGCGTGGATCGGAGTTTCGACTGCCTCATCAACGGTCTTGCCGTCAACCATCTGCTGGATATATTCCGCCATAACACTTCCGACTGGCTCGAAGTACATCGTACCGCGCATGCATGTTCCGTCATTGATACCCTTCAAAGCCTGATTTGTACCATCACAGGCGAATACGCCAAAGTTTTCGTTGTCCTTGCCTGCTGCCTTCACTGCCTCAACAGATTCTACCGCTGCCGCATCACCATAGCACACGATTCCATTCAGATCCGAATATTTCTGAAGCATCGTCTCTGTCGTGGTTGTTCCGGATCCTACAACATCCTTACCGATATCAACGACTTCCAGAATGTTGACATTCGGAGCTTTCTCCTTGATTGCATCCTGGATACCCTGTCCACGATCCTGCATGTCCTGATTCTGATAGGTTGTATATACTACGATGTTTCCTTTGCCGCCGAGCTGACTGTTCAGCCAGTCTGCTGCCATATCACCGATCTGTGTTCCGATAGAATACTGGTCAGTTATGAGTACGAGATCATGTACCGCTGTCTCAACACCACATTCGATAATCTTGACACCCTTTTCCTGTGCTGCCTTCAGCGCATCGTCACAGGATGTATCGGATACCATTGCTACGATGTAATTACAATTTCCGGTTACCATGTTCTCGATTGCAGATACGGCTGCTGCCGAATCGTTATCGAAGCTTGCAGATACATAATCCCATCCACGGTTGTCACATTCCTCGTGAAGCTTCTCATCGATTCCAATCATAAACTCCGTCTGGAGTGTCGGCGCCAGGAATCCTACCTTTACACCACTTCCGGATGTGCCGCCCTTTCCTGCGGAACATCCTGTCATCATTGCTACTGTCATAACTACTGCCAACAAAATACCAAACAATTTCTTTCGTTTTTTCATAGTCATTTCCTCCTCATTTTCTTTGTTTTTTCTTCCGTCAGATACAGGGAAATGGCAGAAGCACGTCCGGCTTCCGGTGGGATCATTTCGATGTATCTATCTGATGGTTTTATTATATGGAGGATCTGCCCTTCCCACAATCGGACAAGTTTCGGATTTAGGGAGAGGATTTTCAGTTCTTTCTCTCCCTTGCGAAAATAACCACCGCAATTACAAGAATTGCGATTTCCCAGATATAAGAAAAATAGCTGTAAAGAGAAAGCCCCGCAGACAGATTCAGAAGAAGCACCATGGACAGACTGCCCAAAACAGTGCCGCGCAGGTTCCCTTTTCCTTTTAGAAAGTTTATTCCGCCAAGACACGCTGCCGCAATTACCGGATACAGATATCTCCTGCCAATACCGGCACTGCCGCCATTGGTGATGAACAAAAAGATCAATGCCACCTGGGCAAATACAATACCACTGATTCCACAGATAATCATGCGGCAGATATCAAAACGGATTCCGCTGTTTTTGACTGAGGTTTCATTTTCTCCCAGCATCCGTACGTATTTCCCATAATATGTATGTGTAAGCAGCAACTGCAGGAACACGTAGATTACAACTGCAATACCGGAAAAAATCATCCAAAACATGTAGGAACCATAGTAATCCCTCGGGATCGGCGCCTGAATCGCATCCCCGAACACGGCAGCTATCCCCTGATAGATCTGCTGCAAAATAAAAGTCAGCAAAATAGGGTTTACACGGATTTTGCCAATCAGAAGCCCCTTTGCCATCCCGAACAGCATCTGTGCCAGTATCATAACCGTTAAGCTCACCCAGACCGGAAACCCTGCCCGCAGGCATAGTCCGCCCAGGCATGTCGTCATTGCGATTTCCGCCATAAATGCGAAATCTAAAACACCGCTCAGCATCTCGAGCGAGAGTCCCATCGTCAACAGTACGATAATCACAAACTGATGCAGTACATAGTCTGCAGAAAGTCTGGGGAACAATACGATAGCAAGAACCAGGATCAAAACGATATTTCCGATTTCCATATGATATTTATCATAGAATGACCGCACAGTCTTCAAGCTATCACCTCCAGCCGGTCCGCAACATCCACACAGACTTTACTCTCGTTTTCGAGCAGAAGGACGCTGCTTCCTCTTCCCACGATCTCCCGCAATTCCCGTTTCAGCCATGCGACTTCCCGGACGTTTAGATTTTGCAGCATGTTTTTCAGGATCAGCACACGCGGATGAAACAGCTTATAACGATAGATTCCTATTTTCCAGGCTTCTGTCTCAGGGTTCAGCAGCTCGATGTCCCGCCTGTCCAATCCCAGGAAATTATCTTCCAATATATACTTTTGCTGCTTCTGATAAAACCCGAATGCTGAACATATGCGCGGATATGTCGGGAGAAGAATGTTTTCCTCGTTGGTCAGATTCTCGCAGATTTCCGTATGGTTTCCATACTCCATAAGCGCAATCCGGTGCTTCATAAGCTCCTGTATGTTTTTGTAGGCGATGATCTCGCCATCTAACTCAAACCGCGACTGCATGGCATTGGAACGAAGGATGTCCGACCAGACACCATCCACCTGTCCGGGGGTACCGAGTGCCGCAAGGATTTCCCCTGCCCGCATCGAAATCTGCGGCTGCCAGCTGCCATCCCGGAACGTCTCCCACACGAAAAAATCCACCGGCTTTCGCTGTGGTTTCCCGCTGGCATCGCGTACTTCCGGTATGGTAGTATCTGCCGCCTCCAGACCGCGTTTTAATATCTCGTCAATCATCCATGTATCTTCGCTTTGACAGATCTTTTTGTAGATGGTATGATGCCGGAACAAAATCACTTCATCAAAGAAAGGGTCCGTGAAATCTGCCCGGTTATCGATTGATATAACCGTAATACCGTCCTGCTTCAACCGATTCACAAACTGTCTCAGCTTCCGGCGTTCTTCTCCCGGAAAACTCGACACAATCTCCCGCAAAACAAGAATACGCGCCCCCTGTGTGATGGCGCGTACCATCCCGATCAGAATACGGTCTCCGTTCTTCAGATGGCTGCTATGTTCATCTGCCGCATAAGGCAGATCGTATTTTTCAAGCAGTGCACGTCCCTGTATATGCAATGCCTTTTCATTCAACCGGATTTTACGCAGGCTGTTTCTTCGTAACAAAAAAAGATTCTCGCTGACATCGAGCGAATCCATGTACACCGTGTCTTTGGAGATCACAAAAATGCCGGCATCCTCAAAATCCCGTTTTCCTTCCGGCTTCCATGGTTGTCCATCCAAGTAAATCCGGCCTCTTGCGAGCGTTCCTTTCCCCTCGAAAAAGTCCGCCAGTATCTCCTTGCTGTTTTCCACGCCTGCAACTCCCATGCTGTACCCCCGGCAGATAATCAGGTTCAAATCTTCAATCTCATGCCTGCCCGGTCTGCTGATATTCACATGTTCCATCCGAATAATCTCATGTCTCATAATCCATGCCTGCTTTTTCTTTCCTGTTTTTCTAAATCACAGATCGTTTCTGTCTACTTTCTTAGGAAGCCAGATTTCTACATCTGTTCCGATTCCGGTCGTGCTGTAGAGGCGGAGACCATAGCGGTTTCCAAATGCGAGCTGGATCCGCTGGTTTACATTGCTCAATGCAATTCCGTTTCCACGCTTCCCGTTCCTGTCTGTTCCATGTGCATCCATCCCCACTGTCTCTCCGTGCGTGCTTCCATCGTCGCCGCTCTCCCGGCGTTCCTCCGTCTGTTCCAGTGCCTGTCTCATGGAAACAAGGGTATCCCAGTCAATTCCTGTTCCGTTATCCGATATGACAACAACCAGTTCCTGATCTGTCGTATAAATCCGTATTGTCACCTTTCCGTTTTCCGCCTTCATCTCTAAGCCATGGAAGATTGCATTTTCCACAATCGGCTGCAGCGAAAGCTTGGGAATCAGATAATTCCCGACTTCTTCCCGGTCATCCTCCACATTGATTTCAAGGGCGAATTTATTTTCAAACCGGTAGCTCTGGATCAGGAAATAATTCTCAATATTCCGAAGCTCATCGCGGATTGTCACAATGTTTTCTTTGTTGCTGATGCTATACCGGAAAAAAGCCGCCAGTGCCTTCGCCATACGGGCAATGCTGTCACATTCATATAAAAGCGCCTCACTTCGTATACATTCCAGCGTGTTGTACAAAAAATGCGGATTGATCTGACTTTGCAAGGCGGCAATTTTCGCCTGCTTATTCTGCACCTTGACGGAATATTCCTCCCGCAGCTTCTGCTGCACACGCTGTTTCTCCCGATAGTCATCCTCCAGTTTTTTTATTTTCTTTGTTTGTATCCGATGCATCAAAAGGATTGTCCCTGCCCAGACAATCACCGCACCCACACATATCCAGATTATTTTTCCCATGTTGTGCCCTCGCGTTTCACTGCGTCTGTCAATAGTACAGCTTCCGGTATTCTGCCGGCTTCACACCGACAACCTTCATAAACTGCTGACTGAAATATTTGGCATCCTTATACCCGACACTTTCGCCGATTTCATACACCGGAATCTTCGTGTCCCGGAGCATCTGCTTTGCTTTCTCCATCCGGATTCCAAGCAGGTAGTTCGAGAAGTTCTCACCGGTTTCTTTCTTAAACAGTTCTGAGAAATAATTCGCATTGAAGCCGATGGTGGCGGCTACATCCTCCAGCGTGATCTTCTCTGTAAAATGCTCTTTCATATAGGCGATTGCCTCCAATACCGGCTTGCGTTCGCGGTTTTCCCGTTCACTACGGCTCTCTTTGATCAATTGCTGCACCTGACGGATCACATAGTCTCTCAAATCCGCAACTGTCGACAGATTCTCCAACACCTCCTGCTGCACATCCACATCAAATGTATCTGCTATTTCCAGAATGTCATAAGTACTGCGGAGCAGCCACAATCCCATTGCATAAAATTCGCTTGCAAAAAGTGCCTTATCGCTTGCCAGCCGGAAGCATTTGTGAATCTGGTACTGACAGGCATCCGGTTGCATTGTCTCAACCGCTTTTGCGAATTCCTCATATTCATTCTGAAAGTCCTTTGGCGAAAATAGAGTGTGCGGCTCCTGGCAATATTCGATCCGTCTGCCGTTTCCCTTGAAGAGCCGGCTGGCAGCCGCCTCTTTGCTCATCTCAATCGCAGTACTGATCTGCTCGAAGCTCTCGACTTCACTACTCACCCCGACAGTAATCCTGTAATGCTGAAAGTTCTCCAGATAATCGCTCAGCTCATTGAAAAAATCCGTAATCCGGTTGTCGATATTCTCCTGCTCCGTCTGGAAATAATTTAACAGCACCTGCACGGAATGATTCGACTGCACGGCCGCAATCAGATCGATGGTGCATGCCGAAAACGCATCCTCTGCCTTCTGCATGATCTTGCGGAGAACAAACTGCATCTGCTGTGTATTCTCTGCGACATCAATATCCCGGTCAAGCTTGAAGGTTAATCCCCGGAAGCACTTGTTCTCAAGCTGAAGTCCAAACTCCGTATTCGCGGCATCAATATTTTCCTGCTTCTGGCTTAGTATCTGTCTGAGGAATTCTTTGTGGCGCAGATATTTACTATCCTCCAGTTTTTTCTCTATCTGATCTACCTGTTGCTGCTTATCCTCACGTTGTTCTTCTTCCGCGACAATCTTCTGCAGCTGCCTGTTCAGCTCATCCTCATCGATTGGCTTGAGCAGATAATCTTCCACGCCATATTTCAACGCTTTTTGCGCATAGTCAAAGTATTTATATCCACTGACAACTATAAAATGGCATTTCACGCCCTGCTCGGATGCCTTCTGGATCATTTCCAGTCCTGTCAACACCGGCATCCGGATATCCGTGATCACAATATCCGGCGATTCGGACAAGATCTTTTCATACGCCGTCTGCCCGTCTGTCACAAGTCCAATACAGGTCAGTCCAAGCCGATCCCACTGTATCAATCGTTTCACAAGCTGTCCCACTTTTACCTCATCATCTGCAATTAATACCTTTCGCATTCTGTTCATGTTACTCACCTCTGTATGTACTATCTTGTACCAACTGCTTGTTATTCAAAAAGAGCCTGGTAGTTTTCCCCCCAGACTCTGTGTATTTCTTTACTGTACACTAAACGTATACATCGTGTTACTCTGTAAACTCAGTGAATTCTCAAATGCTTTCCGTGTCACCTTCACTTCTGCACCAAGCACCGGATCGTAATACCGAATATGTGTCGAATTGTAGCTGATGACAAGCACATACCGCCCATCATCGATGCAGGCTGCAAACGGAATATCCCGATCCAGGAAATACAGCGCCGTCGACAAACTGATACCGGAGATATTGATACCGACACCATTCGTGTAATCCTCAAATACCTTCTCAAAAGTACCACAGTTTATCGCATCTGTAAGCTCCAGTGTACCTCCCGCATACTGTGCACACATATACGCACAGGTAAGCAGCGACTGATTTGCATCCGGATTCGGTGTCTCCTTGATCTCATCTGCGACTGTATTATAGCTGTCCGCTGCCAGACAGCGATAGATCGTATTTCCGTTGCTGTCCACAACAAGTCCTGCCTCGTCATCGACCACCCGCGTGATTGCGCTTCCGGCAGTTTCGTACTCGCCGATGTAGCCCGCATTGTCAAACACATAATACGCACCGTCACGTGTCTTCGTCTGCACCTGCATATCCTTGTAAGCCTCTGCTCTTCCGTATTTTGTCTTCCGGTAGCTTGCAGTATCCGACAGATAGAAATTCGATGGGAATACAATATCTAAGATATTCCATGCATAGCTGTCATATGTCGTATCCGTCGTGATCATCTTATTATTTTCCTCTTTCTTGTAGGAAATATAATCCTGATCGATTTCTTCAAAGAACTGGTTCTGTTTGCGCGCCCGTGTCAGGTAGATCGTATCCTCCCCGACAGAAGCATTCATGATATAGATGCCATCCTTCGTGTAATCCTTCTTCTGCTCGCCATTGTCACTCATGATATATAATTCGTAGAGTGGCAGGATTGCCTGACCGTCGGATGTCATGATCACATCTGCGCTGTGCGCACAGCCGTAGATCAGGTCGTTCTCCACGAATCCAAGTGCCAGCAGCAGATCACCGCTTGCGCAGGTCTTCTCGTAAGTCTCTCCCGTCTCAAAATTCTGAATCGTAATGGCGGTCACCTGTTCATCCTCCGCATTATTCGGATATGCAACCAGCTTCCGATTCGCCGATACGAAATATTTGGCAGAAGGAATTCCCTCCACCAGCGCAGTCTGTGTCATATCAGCAAGGGATACCTCATACAGCGTTTCATCCAGCAGATAATAAAACTTATTCGTCTGCGCGTTGTAATAGGTAAATCGTCCGGTCTCCTTCTTCATGATGTCGTAGCTCTCATCACATTCCACGAAGAACAGCTCCTGTGTCGTCATGTTCTCCGCCGAATAGTAATAAAGCGACATACCGTTTTTGCCTTCATGTTCGCCACGATTCATATATCCGTACACAACAAAGTAGATATTTCCATCCGCATCCATATCCGCAATATTGATATCCAGATTCGTGTTGAGTGTCCGGGCATCCGAGAAGCTATCCTGCGGATAGCTGAATATATTCGTAAGCGAGCTGTCATTGTACTTGTACATCCAGAGTTGTCCAAGACGCACAAACGCTAAAATCCCATAGTCCTCAGATGTCACATATTCTGCTGGATCATTTGTCACGCCCATGCTGATACTATTCCGGTCCTTGCTAATGTAACCACTGTCAAAAAAGCTTTCCTGATACCGGTCGAAAGCAAGCAGCTTCACCATCTCCGAACTCCGGTTATAGGTGACATTGTAGTATTCGTCGACCTGATAATAATGACTCTTCTTGTCATTCATGGATTCCACCACATAGGACATGTGAATCACAGCATATTCCTTGTCGATTTCCGTGATCGTCGGCGTCACGCCCGTCACAACCACAGGTGTCAGCCCGCCCCAGGTGATCTGCTCATAGGTTGCATTCAGATCGACATGTGCCAGACTTGACGTTGTTCCTGCCTTGTCCGTCTTCAGGTTATCAAATACAACATTGCCCTCGGACTCATTGACTTCCTTAATAAACGTCGTGTCATGGAAGTTTGTTGCAAAATCCACGATTGCCTTTGCATGCTGCTCTGTCAGATTCACAACCCGGTTATAATACCGCACCTCCGTACCATCTGCCGCCGTAATGATAAATACAAATACATACTCCCGGTTTTGCTGCATGTCCATCCGGAAATTCACATCATATTTCTTGCGTCCGTTCTCGACACTTCCAGGAACCGCGTCGCCACGTTCCACAAGGGAATCGCCTGCAATACTTCGCAGCTCATAGGTAAATGTCTCGCCATATTTTGCTTCATTATCAACAAGCACCGTCACACCATGATTACTGTTTAGTGGCACAATCCCATCCCGCATCAGGCTCGTCGACATCGTCTGCGTATATCCACAGGTCCGGTTAATAACCTTACCCTCGAATTCAAGATAGACATATGGAAGTGTCGGTTCGTCCAATTCGCTGGATACACGATCCAAGCCTCTGTTATTGAATTGATTTACCAGAAAGGCTGTGCCCACTGCAACCGCAATGAACACAAACGCCTTTATCAAAAACCGTTTCATAGTTAGAAATATTTTCTCCTTTTACGATATCTGCACCGACGAATATAAAATTCATGGCAGACCATAATCTCAATCATATGAAGCAATGTTTCGTCCGCATCCTTATAGCAGATCTTCTCATAAATCTTCTTCGCAATTGAAAACATCGCTACCTTGTCTGGATAAACTGCAAACATAGGACTTCCTTCATATTCCAGCCGGTCGCAGGCATCCTCCACCATAACCAGTATCAGCTTTGCCCGCATCGGATACATCGCACGCAAATATGCCCGGTCTTCCTCTAACTCCTGCTCATCCACAACCATGAGTTCCGGAGTGCGAAACTTATGCACATACATCTCATCGATTTCTTTCATGGAATCCTCTCACATAAAATGACATAAATAGACAATCAGTTTTTGGCTGATTGTCTATCTGTTTTTCTTATTTTATGCTTTGAAATCCTGTTTTGTGCGTCCGAATCCGTATCTCCTACTCATCACCAAAGGAAATACCAAGACGCTTTGCATACTTGACAACACTATCGTCCGGGGATACATATTTGAGCTTTCCTGCAGACTCTTCCATCGGAATTGCTGTCACTTCATTGTTACGCATAACAACAAGCTTGCCGAAATCTTTATTCTTGATCAGCTCGACTGCCTCTGCACCAAACAGGCTGGAAATCACACGATCATATGGATCCGGGCTTCCGCCTCGCTGTGTATGTCCCGGAACTGTCACACGGATGTCCATACCGGAATATTCCTTGATCTTATCTGCAACTTCATAAGCGACAGATGGATATTTCGCAGCTGCGGCTGCTACGGCTGCCTTACGCTCCTTCTTTGGAAGTGCTGCGACTTCTTTCGAGATTGCACCCTCTGCAACAGCAAGAATCGAGAATCCCTTGCCCTGCTTGGTTCTTCTGTCAAGCGCCTCACATACCTTGGCGATATCATATGGAATTTCCGGAATCAGGATGATGTCTGCACCGGATGCGATACCCGCATGCAATGTAATCCAGCCTACCTTATGTCCCATAACTTCTACGATAAATACACGGTTGTGTGAGCATGCAGTTGTATGGATGCAGTCGATTGCCTGTGTTGCAACATCGACCGCACTCTGAAATCCGAATGTCATATCGGTGCCCCAGATATCATTGTCGATTGTCTTTGGAAGTCCAATCACATTCAGTCCTTCCTGAGACAGACGGTTTGCTGTCTTCTGGGAACCATTTCCACCGAGAACAACCAGTGCATCAAGCTTCAGTTTGTTGTAATTTTTCTTCATTTCCTCAACTTTGTTGAGTCCTTCCGGTGTCGGCTCATCGATCAGCTTGAACGGCTGACGGGAACTGCCAAGGATCGTGCCACCCTTTGTCAGAATTCCAGAGAAATCTGACGGCTTCATCTTTACATAATTGCCATAAATCAATCCCTTGTAGCCTTCTAAAAAACCATATACTTCCACGTCTTCAAACGTATTATACAGTCCCTTTGCCACACCACGCATCGTCGCATTTAAAGCCTGGCAGTCACCGCCACTTGTCAACATTCCGATTCTCTTCATACTGTAACCTCCTTAATTTATGTGTCTCCTCTACAACAAAGTTCTTCCTTCCAATGCCCGAAGTAACGTCACTTCATCAATACATTCCAGATCGCCGCCGACCGGAACGCCACTTGCAATTCTTGTGACCTTGATTCCAGATGGCTTGACTAGCTTGGATATATACATCGCAGTCGCTTCGCCCTCCACACTGGAATTTGTTGCAATAATCAACTCTTCTACATCTTCCTGCTCCAACCGCAGGATCAGTTCCTTCAACCGGATATCTCCGGTTCCAATTCCCATCGCCGGGTTGATCACACCATTTAATACATGGTAGACGCCCTGATACTGTCCCACACGCTCATATGCTGCCAGATCTCGTGGAGTCTCGACAACCATGATCAGCTTATGGTTCCGCTTCGGCGATGCACACACCGGACACAGCTCCTGATCAGTAATCGTATAACAGGATTTGCAGTACCGGATATTCTTCTTTGCATCTGTGATTGCTGCCGACAGGCTTTCCACCTGTTCTTCCGGCATATTGATAATATGGAACGCCAGCCGCTGTGCGGTCTTTCCACCGATGCCGGGAAGTCTTCCGAGTTCACCGATCAGCCGGTTTACTTTCTCTCCATAAATATCCATTAGAACGGCAAACCTCCGCCTAATCCACCGGTGATCTTACCCATGGAATTCTTCTGATCCTCATCCTGCATACGGATGGCTTCGTTCATAGCAGCCATGATCAGATCCTCGAGCATCTCGATATCGTCCTTGTCGACAACTTCCTCGTCGAGATGAACTTCTGTTACTTCCTTCTTGCCATTGATCTTTACCTTGACAACACCACCGCCGGCAGTTGCCTCATATTCTTTTTCTTCGAGTGCTTTGGTGGTCTCTTCCATCTGCTTCTGCATCTTCTGTGCCTGCTTCATCAGATTGTTCATATTCCCTGGCATCATGCCCATTCCACCATATCCACCTCTTTTTGCCATCTTTATATCCTCCTGATTTCTTATTCTTATATTCATACACGGTTTCCCATGCGTACTACCTTTTTATATGATTTGGACTCGCCAGATTAAAAGCTTACTCATGCATTTCGATGTCATCAAATACAATCCGGCTCAAATCCCAGTCCTTCTGCAGTTCGTGTACTTCTTCCCTGCCATCAATCTTGCGGAATGTCACACGTACCTTGCACTGTGCCATATTGGTCAGCTGCTCGCTCAGTTCATCGAGCTTGTCCTGATTCGCGAAATACGAAATCGCCAGATCGTTGTCTGGTGTATCCGCTACAACGAGTTCCAGCGCGCCAGATTCTCTTCCGGCAACCAGTGATGCCTGTCTGTAATAATGCTGCACCAGTCTCGGTCCGCGCTTGCCAATCGTCTTCCACGCTTTCGCAATCAGAAGCAGATCCTCGTATTCTGCCTGCGGATATTTGTCACGCAGATTCTGCTTGATGTGCTCGGATGAATCACCTGTTTGTGGTGCAACTGCCTGCTGCACTGTCCCTGCGCCTTCCGTTGCCGGCGGTGCAACTGCCATCACAACCGGATGTGCCTGCTGCTCTTTGAGCAGTTCCTTCGTCTCTGCAAGCTGCTGCTCCAGTGACTCGATTCGTGCCTGAATTCCTTCGATATCGTAACGCATCTCCGTCTTACAAAGCTTGATGATCGCGATTTCCAGCATCACACGCTTGGATGTCGTATATGCGATCTTCGTTGCGGCTTCCTGTAAAACATAGATTGCATGCATCATCCAGTCCTGTGTCATATCGCTTGTGAGTGCAACCATGCGCTGTTTTGTCTCCGCTGTCACATCGATCGTCATATCCGGGTCGATCGACAGCACCAGTATATTCCGGATAAATGCAGTAAATTCATTGACCAGCTGCAACAGATCCTTGCCCTGCCAGATTGCTTCATCTATGATCTTCAATGCACCAACCAGATCTTTTTCTTTCAGACATTCAAACAACTGAATGTAAACTTCCACATCCACGGCACCAATTGCCGCGAGTACTTTATCTAATGTCAGTTCCTCACCCAGATGGTAGGAAATACACTGTTCCAAAATACTTAAACCGTCTCGCATCGAACCATCTGCGGCACGTGCCACATATTCGACCGCTTCTCTTGTCGCTGAGATTCCTTCCCGGTCGAGAAGCTCCTGCAGACGATCTGCAATTATCTCCAACGGAATCCGGTGGAAATCATATCGCTGGCAACGCGATAAAATTGTCGCCGGGATCTTATGTGATTCCGTGGTTGCCAAAATAAAAATTACATACGATGGTGGTTCCTCCAGTGTCTTTAACAACGCATTGTACGCTGCGTCACGGAGCATATGCACCTCGTCGATGATATAGACCAGATACTTACCAGTTGACGGTGAGTAATTCACCGAATCCGTGATCTGTCTGATATTATCCACACCATTATTACTTGCGGCATCAACTTCGATTACATTCATCGCCGCACCTGCAGCAATCGCCTTGCAGCTGGCACATTCATTACACGGACTTCCGTTGATCGGATGCTCACAATTGACTGCCTTTGCCATCAGCTTCGCCGTCGTTGTCTTACCGGTACCTCTGGTTCCGCAGAACAAATACGCATGTCCCACGCGGTCATGCACGATCTGATTTCGGATCGTCGTCACAATATGTTCTTGTCCTTTGATCTCCTCGAACGCGTCCGGTCTCCACTTCCGGTACAATGCCATGTACGACATAAACTGCCTCCAACTCTATATATGGAAAATCTGATCCAGCATCCGAAGGGTCTTAAAGTTGCCCTTTGCCGTTATCTCGCCGGACATAAAGCCTTTCTGAAAGCTATTCTTGCCAGCCAAAATATTACGCAGCATCGTGCTTGATGCTTTCAGCTTCACATCGGCTTCCTCATCCGCGCCATACTCACACTGTAAGACTTTCCCTACATGTATCACTAAATTCTTCCCCATATCCGGTACTATGATCACATAGCTTGCCGCAAATCCGGTCTCCGGATGGAAATTCTCATAAAATCCTTCGATAATATCGTCCTCGTAAACACTTGGGGGTTCTGGTGTCTCTTCCTCATCTCCAAGCATCTGCTTGAACATTGCAGCGAGTTCCTCAATATCCTCTTTCTGCTTCTTCACATAGCCATCATCTGCCACAAACTTGGAAAGCTGCTCACTCTCCTGTGGTGTCAGATTGATGTTGTTCTGCTTGATCAGAGTGTTCTTTACCGCAGTGTTACTCGTCGGCAGTTTCCTTGTCTTCTTATTGATCAGGCGGTAAAAATCCTCTGCTTTTTTCTCAATCAGATTCAAATACTGGCTTTCCTGCTCCAGCACATCCGTCGAATCCACATACGTTGCGATTCCCGGCTCTGAAATGCCGCCCAGCACATCCCATGCCTTTCGCAGTGACAGCTCCGCATCCTGTTCGCCGTACGCCGTCGCAACCACAACCGGCATCATATACAGAGACGCAATCTTCTCCTTGTCACCATACAGCCAGCACATGTCCAGAAACTGCTGCATATAGCCGCCAATGCCGAACCATTCCAGACTCGCAGCCAGAATCACGCCATCGCAATCCTTCAACGTGTTCGGAAGTGTTGCAATCCCCGACTTATCCTCATACATATTATATCTTGTGACTTCTACCCGAAGCTCCTGCAGAACCTGAATGATTTTCTCCACTACAAAGAGTGTTGGATCCTCCAGCAATCCCCGGCCTCCGTAATACACATTTACCTTCACCGTAACACCTCATGTATTCACTGCCATTTTTTCTTTCGCATGCTACAAAAACGCACACTATTACTATACCAAAAACAGGGGGTAAATACAATAATTGCGAGGAAAAAATCCAAGCAAACAAAAAACAGCACTAACTGGAATTAATGCTGTTTATAACTGTTTCAGTTTTTCTTCACAATTTTCAACTCATATCCCAATGAATCTAAAATACAACAGAACATTTTTAATGATGGAGAATTCTCTTTTTTCTCAATCCTCGAAATCACCTGTTGTCTATTTCCAATCGTTCTTGCCAACTGTGTCTGTGATATCCCCTTTTGTTTCCTCAATTCAATCATCTCTGCAATCAGTCGATATTCATCCTCGCTCTTTTTCCACGTATTATAAAATTCCTCGGAATTATTTTTCTTCTCCTGTATTATTTCTTGAATATTAATTTCTGCAAATGCCATATTACTTCCTCCTACACAATTTTTCTGCCAAGAAATCTTCCTAATTCACGTGCACGTGCAAGCACAATATTTTTATCGACCCGTTCTGTTTTATTTTTTTGCTTTCGACACACATGCAACAAATATATATTGTCTCTGTCTGCTGTCACATAAAATATTCGATTATTCCTCCGGAAATAAACCTCATACACTTTTTTATCCCATCGTTTCGATAATACTTTTTCAAATTCACCTTTTTCCATATATGCCAATACTGCCAATCCATCTACCTGTTCTTCTATTGTCAACGCATTTATATACTCCATAATTAAATCTTTCCCAGAGCTTGATAAATATGTATGTATTTTCATATCTTCTCCTTATTTTACAATCAATAAGTTGTATTTGTCAATATATCAATGTTCTTACGCAACAAAAAACTCCTCATTTGCCAGTCCAACCACATCGCCCTTTTCCAGCTTCTGTTCTGTCATCGCCGGGATACGCTTCGTATTGATATACGTTCCATTGGTAGAGTTCTGATCCTCGATATACAGTCCATCCGGACGGCAGAACAACCGGACATGCACACGACTGATTTGTGTCGTGGCAACACGATAATCGGACGCCTTATCCCTGCCTATGGTAAACGACGCCTTATCCATCGGAATACGGAACGATTCCAGAGCGCCATTCGTCAGTGGTACCAGCTTCATATCTGGAATTCGACTATCTTGTACAGATTTTTCCGACAGTCCCATCGGAACATCCACGCTGTGCACAGCCTGTTCCGCCTGTCTGCTGTATCCCTGTACAGGCGCATCCTCCAATGTTTCATCTCCCTGCACCTGCCTGCCATATTCCTGCATCGCTGACTCAGATTCCTGTCCATCTTCCTTGTCGCGCGCTGTCATGATTGCAAGAATAATCAGCGTTAAAAGCCAGACAATTCCAAAGATTGCAGTTCCCGTTGTCCCATCAAAAAACAGATATTTAATAATCAGTGCCAGCGCGGCGCCTCCTGCCAACGCATACAGCAAAAAGCGTTTTGAAAATATTGCATCTATGTCCGCACGCGCTACTTTTTGTTCAAGCGTCACTGCTTCTTCCGCAAATTCATTTTCTTCGCTGCTGTTTGGTTTCTGCATGGACGTTTTCTCACCCTGCTTCCGACATCTTCCATCTGTATCCGTTCCAGCATTCAACAATGCGAGAAAATCTGTCATATCACTCCATTCATCCGTCAACACCCGGTGACATTCATACAAAAACAGTTCTCCCGCACGATCTTCATGGGAAAACCGCGGCATCAGATATTCCAGAAATGCGGTAAGCTGTTCCTTCAATGGCTTTTGATAGCCTGGCACACAGAGCATCCGAATCTCGTTTTTCTCCTTTTGCATGAACAAATACTCCACGCGGATAACCAGATCCGATGCATCGAGCAAATATGCTTCCAATGCGTCCGCCTGCTGCATGATCTGATTCAAAACTTTCTTTAACTGTGTCCCATTCATTGTCTTTTGCTGCAAATATGCCTGTAAACCATAGCAATCCTTCGTATTGTGCGACAGCCATACCTCCGCATCCGTACAGATCATGGAAGAAGGAAGTATGTAAGGCAGTTCATTTTCCACAAGCATCCGGACCTGATACATCCTTCCGTGTTCTTCGAGTTCCTGCATCGTTCCAACCTTCGCATCCATATAATGATAGATTCCTTTATTCCCAAACAATATTTCCATACACCTGCCACCTTCTCAGCCGATTACTGCATACATCCACTTCTGTGATACATACATGCCCTTCTTTTTCATACCGATAATTTCCATCCGAGATAACAGCCTGCCCTGCATCACGCGTCTCGGCATTTTTCATTTCTTCCAGCTGTTCACGCAATCCAGCCCCTTCCTGATAAGTATAAATTACACTGTATCCCTCCTGTTGTACCAGACCATCCCTAACGGTATCCAAAAACAGGAATATTACCATGACCACTATGCCAAATATAATCGGCATGATCAGACTCATCTCTACCACAGAGCTTCCTTTGTTTCCCATCTCTTCACCCTCCTTGTTTCTCTTCTTTTAATTTCCTGCACCGCAACGGGAACATGCCGCAAGCCCGGTTACCTCGCTTTTCTTCTTCCGGTACACCGTCCGTTTCAACCCGCTGCACGTCAGACTGCTATGGTAACGGTCTCCCTCATTTGTCACATAAACCTGTCTTCCCTGCACATCCTTCCCGCAAAACGCACACATATCATATCCATTATGTTTTGCCTGTTCCAACGTACTTGCCTGAATCTGCAAGGTTAGATAACTGCATCTGCGTGTCATGTGATACACTGCCTGATTGTCCGTCACATATACATATGCATCCTCCGCACGTACCGCATCCGTCTCTGTATCTTCCCTCGCAGCCCCTGTATATGCCCGTTTTCGGATTGTAAACGATCGTGTGCCCAGATGTTCCATCGCGTAACTTACCCGGAGCACAATATATTCCTCGCCAATCTCACTTCCGAGAAACTGTACACCAGAGACTCCATGCTTTACATACCGTTCCACTGTTTCTTTTTCATCTGCATACTTTGGAAACCGCAAATATGCAACCGCCGTATCTGCTGCCCCAAGATATGCAATTTCTGCCATATACTCTGCTGTTTCTGCCGCTGCCTCGTAGACCTGTGCCTCTGCAAGCACACTCTGAGCCATCCAAAACAACGATACCATCGCCAGCAGGAACACCGACATCACAAGCGTTGCTTCCAGTGATGCACTTCCCTGATTTCTTATTTTACCCATAACACACCTCTTTCCTATTGCTTTCCGAGAACTCCTCAGGATAGACAAGAAAGTTTTCAATTATTGCTTTGGCCAGCACCCGGAGAGGTTTTTATAGTTTCAACCGTCCTGAGAAATCCCCGGAAAACAATACGAAAGAGTCTTTCATCTTTTAATACGCTACGCTTTGGTGATATTGAAACCGCTGTCCACCAAAGGTACTTTCAAAGTCTGCTTCCAGTCCAACTGCAGCATGCAATATCCGAAATTCCTTCTCCTCCTGCATCGTATTGATCTGCATCAGATCCAGCATCCGCGCCGTCGCACCGTCGATATTCATCGCCTGTAAAATTGACAGATACGCCTGATAATCCAGTCCGTTTTCTGCATCCTCCGTCTCCTTCGACAAGCTTTCACTGATATGCTCAATATCCGTGATCCAATTATCCGCATTTTTCATAAAAGGAGCCTTTTTTCCATCAAACAAAATCCTCACATCTGCTATTGACTCAATATATGCCCAGCAGCCCGCCAAAAAGTATTTAAGAGCCGGAATCAGATATGGCGCAGCTCCCGCAATACTTGTTGCCAGTTCCGTCAATGTCTGCATCTTATCCGGTTGCCGGATCAATCCGATATAATTGATCGGATAGCGGATTCCAATCATCCGATGCGCCACCGATTTTAAATTCTCATAGTCTGAAGACTTTCCTGCAATCAGATACTCCTGTTCATAAGCAAGCACTGCTGTATCATTTTTCTCTTCCCTGTACGAATTAAACACCTGACCGATGTAGGCAAGCTGTAATCCCGTGTCCGTCAATGAATCCTGCCACGAACCAAGCGCCGTCAATCCCTCCAGCAAAGGAACCATACTGTCAAAATCCCGATCCACTTCTTTGTAATCAGAGAAAAATCCTATCAATCGCAGACTTGGTGCATCCACCAGCGATATGGTTGCATCAGAAACTGTCTTGTCCCCCGGTAACACCAGATTCAAAATAATACTGCTGGATAACTTCTTTGTATAATCACGCGGATCATCCACCTCTGGCTGTATCGTTGGATTTTCTGCATCCATATTTTCTGAACCCAACGCACCTGCATCCGATGTATCATCTACATCAGCTACATCCATTCCATCTGTTTTCACTTCCGCCGTCTCCATATCCTCTTTCACTTCCTCTGGCAATGTTCCATCCTGTCCGCCTGTTTTTTCTTTCATCTGATCCACGCCCATCTGCACACCTTTTTCCGCTGCCGCGTAAACCATATATTCCTGCATCTGTTTTTTAAGCGGCGCATATGACTGATCTGTGAGCATTGTCATATCCGTGATTGATGCCCGCACATCCGTGTACTCCGCGCCAAGTTTTTCCGTATATGCCTGTTCCAGCCATTCCTCCAGATAAGCCTCGCCCTTTCCGCCCGCAGTCTTATCAAAAAGGAGAATATGATAATGCTCAAATATGTAGCTGTTGTAGCAGGCTTTGATATCCGACATGGAAAGGCGGGTTGCAATCACATTTTTTGATTTAGCAGCACTCAATATCACCACCTGTATTACAAGTGTGATCAATACAAGCATTACAGCTGTTATCATACTGATGAATACAACGATTCTTCCTTTGTTGTTCATATTCTCCTCCTGTCTTTGTTTTCTACGAATATACTTTCTTCGCATCCCTGTTAATGGTTGTCCAGATTGTCTCGACCAATGCAGAAATCTGTTCTTTGAAAATGAGAACCATCGCAACCAATACGACGATGATCAATATAACCTCGACGACTCCCATTCCGTCCTCCTCCTGCATAAACCGTTTCCATGCACCCATACGTTTCACATCCCTTCTATCCTCTACAATCCGGCCCAAGCCGGATATACGATCATTACCATAACAAGAACCAACAGCAGGATCATGGGAAATAACAGCTTTGTTGATGCCTCCTCTCCTTTTTTCTTTGCAAGCTCCCGGCGTTTTTCCAACGCCTGCTGCATCTCCTGCTCCATCAGATTTCTAAGATCCTTTGTTCCCATACGAATATGCTGACTGATGTGTTGCAGCAGTTGGTAATATTCCGGCAGCTCCAGCCGCCGGCCAAGCTGCTCATACACCCAGCTCTCCTCACTTCCAGTGTCAAGCTGATGCATCGCATATTCCAGCTCTCTTCTTAACAACCAATCTTTTTCCATTTCTGATAGAATCTGCCGGATTCCTGTCTGCACCGTCATTCCCGATCCAAGCAGCAGCCACAGGCGATTTACAAAAGACGGATATTGTTCCATTAGCACATTGTTTCTTTTTTTCCGTTCTTCTTTCCATTTTGCATACAGCCAGATCGGCAAAGCCGCCGCCAGCACAATGCCAAATATCACCCATGTCATTGCCTGTCCATGTTCTTGTTTCTGTAACGAAATGCCTACTTCCCCGAGCTGCTCCGGCAAAACCAGTGCCTCATCGGTTCTTGTCTCCTGTTCCAACTGAAAAAGTGCGTCTTCTACCCGTTCTATCGCATCTTTCCTACGCATATCCTTCACCACAGATACCGGAAAGCTATGTTCTATCGTATATGTCCGATACGATACCTCTACCGTCAGCAGCACGATCACCGTCTCTGTCACTTCCTCCAAGTCTACCTTTCCATAAGAGGAAAGCACTGCGGGATTGTCTGATCTCCACGCATAGGTAAATACCCCTGTTGCATCCTCCCCTGGTAAATTCAGAGAACGGCTTACATGCTCCAGATCCGGATTGTCACCTAATATTTCCGATTCCAACTCCGTAATCCGCTGTTGTGCCTGCTGATAGAATTCTTCCTCCGTGTATTCTCTTGGTTCAATTTCCATCGTATATGTATATTCTTTGTCATCGACCGACAGCCGGATATCTTCCGTTTTCACTTTGCCATCATAATTTGTCCGTTTCACGACTTGTGTGTCCAATCTTTCTGACTGCTGCATGCTTTTAAACAGTAGTCCCTCCGCGATACAAGTACTTGCAAACAGGATTGCAATGGTTGTCCAGACCAGCTGCTTTACACGCGTTCGAACAAGCGTCTGCGCCTCCCGCCGCGTCAACACCCGCAATGCCTGCACTTCCTCCCGGATATGTTTCAGCCCTTTGATATCTCCATCTTTGTATTTACTGAAATGGATTCTCGATAAGATTGCCAAACAGGCAAGTGCTGCCTGTATTCCTATGCATAACTCCATTTTTTACACCTCGATTCTTATTATTTTTTCAATCCACCACGCGCACAAACCAATGCCCGCCAACGAGACGCCCATCCAAAGTCTCCCGGTCGCAGTGGTGTAAAGCACCTGCATATAAGACGCATTTGTCATACGCAGAAACAACACAATTCCAAATGGAACAAACAGCATAATGCGTCCTTCTAATTTCTTCGCAGCCAGCACCGTCTGAATCTCCAGTTCCACCAGCTCAGACTCCTGCATTTGTCGCACCATCTGGCGAATCAGATACGGGATATTGCCGCCATAGCGTTTTGCAGCCTCAATCATAGCTGCCAGTTCCCGGATTTCATCCACGCCGCTTCGATCTGCAAGTGCCATCAGGAGCTGTTCGATCCGCTTATGACAGGCAATACCATTCGTCAAAATCTGTAGTTCCGCTTCCATCAACGGGAACTCCCCCGCGCTCGTCCGGTATGTCTGTACAAACGCATTTTCCAACGAATACCCGGCACTGATACTTCCTGACACCAGCGTCATCACTTCCCGGAATTCTGTTTTCAGCTGCCGCGTCCGCTTTTGCAGACAGCCCTGACGGAGCCGTTTTTGCACCACGGGGATACATATGGGAATCAACAGACATCCCCACCACGCATCAAAAAATAAATATCCTGCACTACCTCCAACCGCACAGCTTAGCAGAATCACGATCATCCAAAACCTGATATCCGCTCTATACACCCGGTAATCCACAAACCACCTCCTCAAAAATCTCCATCATCCCTGCACTCTGCATCTTCTCCAGATGCAGCAGGTCATTTACCTTCCGAAGCACGCCCTGCACCTTTCCGTTTCGCACGCCCGTCTCCTGAAACTCAAACAATGTGTTTAATCTGATTTCTCCATGTTCCATACCTTTTACCTCACATATCTCTACTACCTTGCGGGTTTTGTCCCGCAGCCGGCTCACATGAATGACAATATCCACCGCTGATGCAATCTGCCTGCGCACGGCAGGAAGCGGAATCTCCATTCCCATCAGCACCATCGTTTCCAATCGTGCCAGCATGTCCTCCGCCGAATTTGCATGTCCGGTCGACAGCGACCCATCATGTCCGGTTCCCATTGCAGAAAGCATATCGATTGCCGCCGCGTCCCGCACCTCACCCACAATGATCCGATCTGGGCGGAGCCGGAGACTCGCCTTAATCAAATCCCGAATTGTGATCTCGTTTTCGCCCTCCAGATTCGCCGTGCGTGCCTCCAGCCGAACCAGATTTTCCACACCGCGGATCTGTAATTCTGCCGAATCCTCAATCGTCACGATCCGCGCATCCTTTGGCACAAAATCACTGAGTGCATTCAGCATTGTCGTCTTGCCGGAACCGGTACCGCCGGAGATAAATATGTTGTACCCCGCCTGCACCAATATCCGCAGCACCGATGCAACGCCTGCATCCACACTTCCCATCGCAATCAATGCTTTCATATCAATCCGTTGTTTCGGAAACCGCCGGATCGTGATCACCGGTCCACCAAGCGACACCGGTCTTGTCACGATACATACACGCGAGCCATCCATCAGCCGCGCATCTACGATTGGAGACGCCGCATTGATCCGCCGGTTACAATCCCCGACAATATGCTGAATCACTGTCTCCAGTCGTTCCTCCGACGAAAATCCCTTCTCATAGCGCCGGATCACACCATCCCGCTCTACAAAAATATCCGACTGTCCATTGACCATGATCTCCGTTACCGTCTCATCTTCCAGAAGCTCCGTCAGCACATCCAGCCGCCGAAGGCTGTTAAACAACTCCACCCGCAGACCGACCTTTTCCTTCAAAGGGACATATTGATCCTTTGTCTCTTCGAGGATGCACCGGTCGATCATCCGCGCAATCTCTGCATCCTCCACATCCCTTGTCAGATCCAGTTCTGCCGCCACACGCATTTTCAGTCGTTCCCGCAAAGATCGTAGTTCCATTCCATTACCTCACATACATGTCTGCTATCTGATCCACATCCTGTCCTTCTAACTGGACATATTGCAGATTCTCTGTTTTTTCATATTCCTGACGCAACATTTGCTCGAATACCTTCTGTTTTTTCTGAGAAACTGTATCTCGAAGCGTCGGTATCAAGATCCGGTCAAATGCGCCAAATACTGCATAACTTGCCAATGCCATACCTCCAATATCAAACACTACACCCGCATACTGTCCGCGTCTTTGAATCGCTTCCCGGAACCATCGAAGATCCTCAATCTCGATCTGCCGGATATCCCGGAAACATTCCGGTGGCGGCAGACTCGCAACCGCATTTGCCTGCAAATACTCCAGACATTCCTCATTTCTGCTTTTCATGCAATAGAGCATCCAGCTTCCAATCCCTTTTTCATCTAAGCATTCCGAAATGCCTTCCCAATTCACATATAGGCTGTTCCCAATCCGCTCACACAGTTTTTTGGCAAACGTCGTTTTTCCGCATCGCCCCAGCGGGGAATACACGGCATAAAACATGCCTGTTTCTGTCACACAGGGCTGATTCGCTCCAATCATCTGAAGCATCGTTTCAACCAGATGTTCCACACTCTGGTACCGAAAAAAATACTGCGTCCGCCCGATATATTCGCGGTTTATCGTGAGCACCAGAACCGGGCAGTCCTCCGCGTCCTTCCAGTCCGCATAGCAGTCTCCAACCAGTATCAGCTCCGGTTTCTCCCGCTCCCGAAAAGCGGCATACACCGCAGGATTCGAAAATACATAAAGCTGGATCGGGATTGTTGCCCGCAAATTCAGATATTCCATTAACGCCCTTTGATATGCTGGATCAGAATCCAGCAGACACACCTTATATGCCAATCGACACACCCCCTGTCACATACGCAATATAGCCAAGCAGAATTGGTACCGACATGTGCATCCGCACACCCTCCGTCCGTTCTGCTTCTGACAAAAACGGCATTTTTCTTCGTTTCGCCAGTATAACCGCCAGCTTTCCAACTGCCAGTCCACCTGCAAATATGCAGGTATATAGAAGCACATTCCACACTTCTTTTCCCATAAATGCGCCGATCGCGCAAAACAACTTTACGTCCCCGGCACCCAATACCCGAATCCAGAACAGCCCATACAGGGTTGCAAACCCAATCAGCATGCCTTGTCCACCTGCCAAAAGTCCTTCCACGCCATGTGCATACCCCTGCAGCAGGAAACCGCAGCCAATCATACATAGGCAAAACCGGTTCGGAATTTTATACGTTCTAAGGTCCACTACGACCGCACCCAATAACCATATACCAAGTATAATGTTCCAGATTGCGCACCTCCTTTTCTGTGCAAAAACACGGTTCCAATCATGCAGTTTTCCAAATTATTCGTTCACATAGCTTATAAAATTCCTAAAAAAGGCAGAGCTTAACACACGCATAGTTATTCACAAACTCTGCAAATTCTTTGTTGGGTAATTCCATTGAAATTCGTAAAACAAATAATTGGAAAACGTTATGATTGTTACTTTTTCGACTGTGACCGAACTACGCCAGAACAACGATTCTCGACCACGAGCTGACTATACCACGGCTGGATAGATTTTGTAAAGCGTAAGTTTGGAACATTTGCGGGAGCCCGCATAAATACTAGAAAAAATGGGCAAAATTTTTTTATTTTGCCCATGTACCCTGTTCTCTTTTTTCGATTTTCATCTTCTGGTGAAGGGTGTTTAACACCTGTCGTTTGTTCCCCGACCAGAGCGGCGCGACTAAAATATTTTTCGGTCCATCGCCAGTGACACGATGAATCACAATATCCTCCGGAATCACTTCCAGACATTTGATAACAAGCTCAATATATTCATCCTGTGACAGCACTTCAAAGCTGCCTGCCTCATAATCCCCGCACAGATCCGTGCCTCGCAGCACATGCAGCAGCTGCAGCTTGATTCCAAAAGGTTTTGCCTGCTGTCCACACACATACCGCACCGTCGCAAGCATATCATCTTCCGTCTCGCCCGGCAGCCCTAAGATCACATGCGTGATATATGGGATATGGTTGTCTGCAAGTGCCTGAATCGCTGTTTCATAGGTAGAGAGCAGATATCCCCGGCGGATATATTCTGCTGTTGCTTCATGCATCGTCTGCAGTCCAAGTTCAATCCAGATGAATTTGCCACTCTCGGCATACTCCTTTTGCAATCTTCCGAGTATCGAAATAACTGTCTCTGCATTTCCGGACTGGTTCTCCACTGCAGCCATCTCCGCTTTTTTTACAGCTACCGATACTCCCGGAATCCCCAGACAATCCGGTCTTGTCGCAATACTGATTCCAACGACCGACTCCTCTTCTAATGCTTCCCGCCAGATGCGTTCCAAGTATGCCGGATCTCCATAGGTGTTCGTGTATGCCTGAAAATAAATGACGAACTTCTCTCCGACCTTCTTATGGAACTTCGCCATGCCCCGCTCAATCTGCCGTTTGATATCAAGCGTTTTCCGCTCCACATCGACGCAGCTTCCCCGGCGCTCATATTCCTTATGATAAACCTCTGTCGATGCCCCGCGCGAATCCCGTTTCGACCGATGCTCGTACACACGGCCATTCGCCGAAGCACCAACCACGCTCTGTCCATCCTGCCTGCCACCACCTGCGATTGGCACTGCGAAATCGCCGCTTCCGCCGGCACTACAAAAAATACACCCACGTTCGCCAAGTGTACCATCACGGTTCGGGCAGGTAAGCCCTGCGTCGACCGCAATCTTGTACACCTTCTGTCCATAGGTGTATTTCATATATGCATCCAATGAATAATACGGCTTATCCAGCCATTTTTCCTGTCTCATAATCTCTACCACTGATAATGATGCAACTGTCCTTCTGTCTCTAATCCCGGGAAATCCAACTGTCTTAACGCCTCGTACAGCACGATACCAACCGAGTTCGATAAGTTCAGGGAACGTTCGCCCGGCATCATCGGGATGCGCACACAGGTTTCCTTATTCTGAAGCAGAATCTCCTCTGGAATCCCTCTGCTCTCGGCACCAAACATAATAAAGCAGTCATCCTCATATTTCACATCGGTGTACTTCTGCTTTGATTTTGTCGTTGCCATATAAACCTTCGCGCCCGGATTCTTCGCCAGAAAATCGTTGTAATCGTCATAGCGTGTCACATCCAGACGATCCCAGTAATCCAGTCCCGCGCGCTTCACCATCTTGTCATTTAATAAAAATCCAAGTGGCTCGATCAGATGCAGACGCACCCCCGTTGCCACGCAGGTACGTCCGATATTTCCTGTATTTGCCGGCATTTCCGGCTCATGTAATACGATGTTTAACATGTCTTTTGCTCTCTTAATCGTCCAATAAATCTCTCTAATCTTCCCATCGCCTCTTTGAGCTGCTCGATTGAGTATGCATACGAGATACGCAGGAATCCTTCGCCGCAGTCACCAAATGCCGTACCCGGCACAACTGCAAGTTCCTCTTCACGAAGCAGTCTCGTTGCGAATTCGTCACTCGTGATGCCAAACTCCTTGATGCATGGGAACACATAAAATGCGCCATGCGGCTCAAAGCACGGAAGTCCGATCTCCTCGAATTTCTTCAGCAGGAATCGGCGTCTCTGGTCATACGACTTGCACATCTTCTCGATATCTGCATCGCCATTCTTGATTGCCTCGATAGCTGCGTACTGACTGGTCGTTGGTGCACACATAATTGCAAACTGATGGATCTTCGTCATCTGATGTGCGATTACCTCCGGTGCAAGCGCATAGCCAAGTCTCCATCCGGTCATCGCATATGCTTTGGAGAAACCATTGATGACAATCGTCCGATCCTTCATACCCGGCAGAGATGAAATCGAGCAATGCTTCTGACCGCCATATGTAAGCTCGGAATAAATCTCATCGGAGATCACATAAATATCCTTCTCCTGGCAGATCTTCGCGATTGGCTCCAAATCCTCCTTCGTCATGACTGCACCGGTCGGATTGCTTGGGAATGCAAGGATCAGAATCTTCGTCTTATCCGTGATCGCTGCAAGCAGCTCCTCCGGTGTCAGACGGAACTGATTCTCATTTTTCAACTCGATTGTAACCGGCACAGCACCGATCAACTGTACACAAGGTACATACGATACATAGCAAGGCTCCGGGATAATAACCTCATCGCCCGGATCAAGCATGGCACGGAGTGCCACATCGATACCCTCACTGCCACCGACGGTCAGCAGTGCTTCGGTCTTATAATCATACAATACGTTATATTTTCTCTGATACCATTTACAGATTTCCTGACGCAGTTCGATCAATCCGGAATTCGATGTATAAAATGTCCGTCCTTTTTCCAGCGAACGGATACCCTCTGATCGAACATGCCATGGTGTATCAAAATCCGGCTCACCAACACCAAGTGAGATTGCATGTGGCATCTCACTTACAATGTCAAAAAACTTCCGGATTCCAGATGGCTTAATCTGTTCTATCGTTTTTGACAATGGATTTCTCACGGTGCGATTACCAACCTTTCGTCCTGACTTGGTGTCTGGAAAATAACACCATGGTCTTTATATTTTTTCAGTACAAAATTCGTGGATGTTGCAATGACATCCTCGATGATTGCCAGCTTCTCGGATACAAAATGAGAGATTTCCCGCAATGTCTTTCCCTGAATAACAACCATAAAGTCATACGCACCTGCAATCAGGTAGACGGAATGTACTTCATCGAAATTTCTGACACGATCCGCGATCTGGTCAAATCCCGCTTCTCTCTGTGGTGTAACCTTGACCTCGATCATGGCTGTTACCATCTCCTCGCCAACCTTATCCCAGTCGATCATAGTATGGTATCCACAGATGATGCTCTCGTCTTCCATTGCCTTGATATCCGCTTCCACCGCGGCTTCATCCGCGCCGATCATCGCGGCGATATCCTTCACTGTCAGTCTGCTGTCGGTTTCGAGCAGCTTCAAAATTTCATTTCTCATCACATCTACCTCCTAATATTTAGTCGCAACCTTGAATTTACATCCCGTCCATGATACATTGATGAAAAGATGCATTTAGATTGCAGAAACAAGCAATCCAACGACCATGGCAAATACCAGTACGCCGCAGATGATTGCTGCGATTCTCTTTGTCTTCTTTTTGTTACTGAAATCAAATAACATGAATTTTTACCTCCCGAAAGGATTATTTTTATGCATTATATTACGATTATCATTTGTTGTTCTTTTCTAGCTTTATGCTTTGTTGTCTCGCGAAATGTCTCCCGGTTTAAGAAAACACACGTGCAGAGCCGCGAGAGTCTTCTCGAACGCGAATCTGAAGCAAATTCCGTACGGAAGGCGGATATCTCCACCCTTCCCTATATCGAAATCCCTCTGGATACGCTTCCAGTTGATACACTCTCCGCATGCGGTCATTCCGGGCTTGCGGACGAACTGTATGCACTGGCGGGCAAAAAAATCTTAAATCTCTTTATGTATACGAATACGGATTTAAAGATGATGTATGGTCCTGCCAACTTAGATACGTTGTCTGCCTGCGATGACGCCTACGCCGATCTGATCCTGCTTCTGAACAAGATCGGCAAAACATTACTCGAAGCAAATGACGTTTCCAGCGCCGAGCAGTTTCTATCTTATGCAGTCTCTATCGGCTCTGACATTACCGCCAGCTACACGATGCTTGCAACCATCTATGCGGACAAACACGACACAGACCATCTGGATGAACTAATCCGTAAAGCAGAGTCCATCACCTCTCTGTCCGGCAAGACAATTCAAATTAAGCTTCATTCTATCAAATCCGGGCTAAAATAGCAATCATGCTTTTCCTGACAGATAATTCATGAACTGCTGTGCCGTACGACCGGATACACCGCCATGGGAAAGTTCCCATTTGTTTGCTTCTGCTAAGAGCTCCTGCTCGGTCAGTCCGATCTCCGGATGCTTCTTTGCCAGTCCAAGCACGATATCGTTAAACTCATTTCTCGATGGACGGGAGTAACTGATCGTCACGCCAAAACGATTGACGAGAGAAAGCTTCTCCTGCATCGTATCGGAACGATGCATACCGTTATCTGTCTCCACATCATCACGGTCATTCCATGTCTCTTTAATCAAATGTCTACGATTTGAGGTTGCATAGATCAGTACATTATCCGGCTTTGTCTCAAGTCCACCCTCAATGACCGCTTTCAGATATTTATACTCAATCTCAAATTCCTCAAAGGAAAGATCATCCATATAAATGATAAACTTATAATTCCGGTTCTTCACATGCGAGATCACAGCAGATAAGTCCTTAAACTGATGCTTGTAAATCTCAATCATACGCAGTCCCTGCTCATAATACTGGTTAATGATTGCCTTGATACTTGTGGATTTACCGGTACCACTGTCGCCAAACAACAGACAGTTATTCGCTTTCTTTCCAAGCACAAACGCCTCTGTATTATCTACAAGCTTTTTCTTCTGGATCTCATAACCAATCAGATCATCCAGCATTACCTTATCTGTATTCGTGATTGGGATAAATTCCAGTTCCTTACCCTCATCATGGCGGATACGAAATGCCTTGTTCAGACCAAACATGCCAACACCATACTGCTTGTAAAAAGCGGTCATGATAGCAAAGATCTCATCGACACTTTCCGCCTCGCTGACACGGTCGCTGATATCACGCACCTTCTCACTGACATTCTGGTTATACATCTGTTCCTTCTTCGGCAGTGACTTGTAATTCGTGATTGTTGTGAAACAGTCAATGCCAAGATCCTTCTCGATCGGTGCAAAATCAAAATGGAACAACCGCTTGAAGATTGCATAATCATTTTTTGCAAATGCATTGACTGAGCCATCTCCTGCGCCAACCTTCTCGCAGGTAAGCGTAAATGAATTCTCATTTGTGATCAGCAAAAACGCCAGATAATCCTGCCACAGATTCCGGTTGAAGCCATAGCTTGTTGCCACATCCAGAATCCGCTTGATCTGCTGGTAAATCCGTGTGACCAATTCCTCCTTGGTTCTCGTCTTCTTCTCCCATGCCTCAAAAATATCCGCCATGCAATATAAGATACTATCTTGCCCTAAATCACGATATAAAACGAGTCCCGGTACCTCTTTGTACATGTTGTTACATCTCCTTGTTTTGTTTTTTACTGTCCGTTTTTTCGACTTTTGATTTCATTGCAAACAGCCGCCTGCCTGCCGATTCAAGTGGGACTACATCGTCCGGCACCTGTTTGTCATCAACATTAATCTCCCGTTTTTTTATTCTCCGGTACACGATTGACCGGAAATATGCATAAAGCACAGACACAAGCGGAATGAAGATAAACATTCCGACCACACCCATCAGGTCTCCGCCGGCAATCACAGCCAGAAGCACCCAGATCGCGGGCAGATTAATGTCTCCGCCGACAAGCTTCGGATAGATAAAATAATTCTCTATAAACTGTAAAATAAAGAACAATAACACAAACCACAGCACCTGCTTCGGGTCAACAACCAGAAGCAGAAAGCATCCGATAAAAAGTCCGATAAATGCACCAAACACCGGTATCAATGCCGTAAATGCAATCAGAACGCCAATCGTAAGCGGATATTGTATGCCCGCGATTGCCATCGCAATCATGAACATGATTCCAAGGATGATACCCTCCCGGAACTGTCCGGTAAAAAACTTGGAGAATGTCGTACTTGCTATCTTACCGAACACCATCAGCTCATCTGCCGTCTTTTCCTTGAACAACGCATAGATGACAAGCTTCGTCTGCCTGCCGAGCTTCTCTTTCTGTGCCAGAATATATGCGGAAAAAATAATCCCGATAAATATATTTATGACGGTTCCAATGATAGATGAGAAGATAGAAACCGTCGCCGACATGATCTCTCCGCCGTTATCATTGAAGAACGAGAATATCTGGTCAAAATCCGGTTCAATGCCGGCAATCTTCTCCGATATTGCCGGAACATTCTTCGTATATGCAAGTGCAAGCTCCTTCGCCCGGTTTACAAATCCGGGCAGAAGCTCTTTCACCTTTCCAACCGTATCCGCAACCTCCGGTACAACTACAAACAGCACAAGCGCTATAAAAAGCAGTGCCGCGATATACGTAAGCACCATGCTGATCGGGCGCCGGAACCGGTACAGGCGGTTTTTTTCATTCTTGAAGATTCCCTGTTCGATTCCACGCATCGGAATATTCAATACAAACGCAATCCCGCATCCAATCAAAAATGGAAGCAGCACAGAAAAAACCATACAGAAAAATCCACTTATAATATGCAGATGATTGACTACAAATATCAGAAGTACCGTAAAAGTAATAATCGCAAGTATCAATTGTACCAGATGTTTTTTGTCTTTCATTCTAATCTGCTGTATCAGTCATACAGCAAGCCTCCTTCTATTCTACCGGTTGATGCAGGCTCTCGCTGTCTTTCCCGGTGCCGCAGCTCCCTTCGGTACGAGCACAATCTGGATTCCCTCCAGACGTTTCGCCAGACCACTTGTACCACTCATCTGACCATTCTTTGCCCAATCCAACCAACCGTATGACTGCACATGTACACGATAGTAAATATCATACTGCTGTGCTGCCTGTCCAGTCAGTTCAATCTGAATTGCCTCGAGACGCTTGCCAAGCCCGCTCGTTCCACTCGTTGTTCCATTGGATACCCAATTCTGCCAGCCAAATGTCTGTACGTGTGTCTTGTAACGGACACCACCGTTTATATTTCTTCCAAGGCGAATCTGGATTGCCTCCAGACGCTTTGCCTTTCCACTTGTTCCACTCATCGTGCCATCAGCGCGCCAGTTATTCTCCCAGCCAAACGTCTGCACATGCGTTTTGTAATTGATGCTACCCGGATACGCGGATACAAACGTCTTCGACGTTGCAACGCCCGGATTTGCACCCTTTGGTACGATCACGATATTGATTGCCTCCAGACGTTTTGCCAGACCTTCGGTTCCTGCCATCTCTCCATTCTTGGACCAATCTAACCAACCATACGTCTGCGCATGCACACGATAATATACATCATATTTATCCTTGTTGGCACCGGTCAATTCAATGCAGATGGCTTCCAGACGTTTTGCCTCTCCCGTCGTTCCACTCATCACACCATTTTCTTTCCAGTCCTGCCAGCCATAGCTTTGCACATGCGTCTTATAACGGATACCCAGATTACTGTCCCCGGATACGCGGATTGTGATACCCTCCAGACGCTTTGCACTTCCGACAGTTCCTGCCATTTTACCATTGGATACTTCATTTTCCCAACCAAATGTCTGCACATGTGTCTTGTAAGATACCGTGATGTTCGGTGCCAGATTCTTTACCTCCGGATTGTTCTCTGCCGTATTTTCCATCCGGCTTCTGTAATGATTCCGGATAAACTGTCCCGCCTTCGTCAGATCATCAATGTTCCAGCCGCTTGTCTTTCCACAACTGCTCTTGATCAGGGCAGAACTTTCATTTTTATTACACAAACTCCAGACGCAATAGCTGACGTTGCGGTCATCACACCGCTTCATCCACTCTGCCGCCTTGTTCAGATCGACATTTCCATTTCCACTCGCCTCGGACAGTCCAAACTCGGATACAAATACCGGAAGTCCCTTGTCGATCGCAGTACCGATCTTCGCCGTCAGCCACTGATTATGGCTGGACTCAGAAGCATAGAAATGAAATGCATACATTAAATTGCTGTAGCCACGGATTGGATCATCCGCCGGCTCATACGTATGTCCCTGATTTCCAAGCTGTGACCATGTCGGTGTTCCTACGATAATGATTGCGTCCTTGTCATATGCACGGATTGTCTGAATGACTTCTGTCGCATAGCTCTTGATATCAGACCAAGGACAGTTGCTCGGCTCGTTGCAGATCTCATAGATGACATTGTCGTAATTTTTATACTTCTGTGCCATCTCCTTGAAGAAGCTCTTCGCCTCGCTCGTATAATTCTTCGGATTCACGTTTAACAGATGCCAGTCAATAATCGCATACATGCCAAGCTCTGTTGCATACTGCACGCCATCTGTTACTTTTTTCTTCATACCGTTCCGGTCGCTGTAATAACCGCCCTCATCGACATACATCGCAAGACGGATCGCATTTGCGCCCCAGTCATCGCGCAGCGTCTGATAGGCTGCCTTGTTATTGTACTGACCAAACCACTGCAGTCCATGTGTACTCACACCATGAATCTGGAATGGCTGTCCATTCTTATCTACCAGCTGTGTACCCTTGACTGCCAGCTTTCCATGTGTCGAAACTGCGGTTGCCGCAGCCGCCTCTGCCTCCTTCGCCGGCGTAAGCACTGTCACCACACTGAGCACCAGTACGACTGTCATCAACCATGCGAGAATCCTTCTCTTCGTTTGTTTCATTGCATTTCCTCCCTTTTCCCTTCTCTTTGTAACCCTCATTTATCTTCATCCGTCGTCCGGATTATATACTTGCCGCATACACATCCCGCTTGGAAATGCCACGATCTTTCGCGACCAGCTTCATCGCTTCTTTTTTGTCGATTCCCTGATCGAGATACATCTGCAGATGTTCCTCAATGCCCATCGCTTCCCATTTTTGCTGTGCTTCCTTCTCGATTGCTTCCCGCGACAAACCTTCAATCACCAAAATACATTCGCCCTTCGGCTCTTCCTCCGCATAGAAATCGCTCGCTTCCTGCAACGTCGTTTTCCAGAATGTCTCATGCTTCTTTGTGATTTCCCGGCAGACCGTAACCGAACGGTTTCCAAGCACGCCAAGCAGCTCCTGCAATGTCTTCTTCAAACGATGTGGTGCTTCATAGACCACCATCGTACGCGTCTCCCGCGCCAGCTCCGCAAGTACCGCCTGCCGTTCTTTTTTATCCATCGGCAAAAACGCTTCAAATGCAAATCGTCTGGTTGCCTGCCCGGACGCGATCAGTGCATTGACCGCCGCACACGCCCCCGGCACCGGAACCACTTTGATTCCTGCCTCATAGCACTGCTTCGTGATTTCCTCTCCCGGATCGGAAATTCCCGGCGTTCCGGCATCCGTAATCACTGCAATATTCATGCCTTCCAGAAGCTTGCCTACAAGCACCTGTGCTTTTTCATATTTATTATGTTCATGATAGCTAGTCATCGGCGTCTTGATGTCGAAATGATTGAGCAGCTTGATACTGTTTCTCGTGTCCTCCGCCGCGATCAGATCTACCTCTCCAAGCAGCCGCACCGCCCGGTAGGTCATATCCTCCAGATTACCGATTGGCGTTGCAATCAAATACAATGTTCCTGCCATTTATCTGTCTCCATATCGTGTCAGCAGATCCTCGGTGTACGAACCGTCCCTGTTATATACAACAAGTGCCGGCTCTACCTTGAGCATCGTCCGACCGCCTTTATTTCCCTCAATCAAAACCATATTCGGTTCCTTGTCTGCATACGGCTGCACCATACACATACGCTTCGGTTCGATCCGGCACTCTGACATCAGACGTATGATCTCTGCCAGTCGGAATGGTTTATGTACCATCGCAAATGTACCGCCCTCACAAAGCAGATACGCCGCTGCCTTTATCACGTCCAAAAGCTCCATCAATATCTCATGCCGCGCAATGTTCTTTGGGGAATTCTCATTTTCCAGCCCATGATTACCCTTGATATAGGGCGGATTACTTGTAACCGCAGAAAAACTTCCCGGTTTGAAAAGCTCCCGCACCTGCCGCATATCGCCTTCCACAACAGAGATCTCTGTCTCCAATCCATTCATCTGCACACTACGCCTCGCCATATCCGCGCTGTACGCCTGCACCTCAAGTCCGGTAAAATGTCTGCCCTTGCCGCGCGCCTGCATCAGCATCGGGATCACGCCTGTCCCGGTCCCAAGATCGATCACGGAACCATTCGGCGCACCTGTCGCAAAATCTGCAAGCAGCACTGCATCCATGCCAAAGCAGAATACGTCCTTGTTCTGAATGATATCGTAGCCACGGCATTGCAGATCATCGATCCGCTCACCCGGTTTCAGCCACTTCTCTTTCTCATCCTTAGTCCTCATCGAGCTTTGACTTTCCTTCCTTGCGCTCCAGATTCTCCAGTTCCTTCAACTCTTTGTCGGACGAGCCATCATTGCCGCCCTTCTTACCATGGCCGCCACCTTTTTGACCGCCTTTTTTCTTCGGCCTGAAACGAAGCTCATCGACCTTGTACTCTTCTATTTCAAATGTATCATCTTCCTGTGCCACCTTCAGTTTTACCTTCTGGCGCAGGACACTAACTGCCGTTACCTCGCCGGTTTTGCCATCAAATGTCTTCACGACATCTCCAACATTTGGAAGTTTTTTATTCAAATATTCATAAGTCTCCTGCTCATGAGCCAGGCAACACATCAATCTGCCACACACACCGGAAATCTTCCCCGGATTCAACGACAGATTCTGCTCTTTTGCCATCTTGATGGAAACTGGTCCAAACTCCGACAGATGTGCATTACAGCAAAGCCGTCTGCCACAGATGCCAATGCCGCCGAGAATCTTTGTCTCATCCCGCACACCTACCTGACGCAGTTCAATACGTGTCTTGAATACCGCTGCCAGATCTTTGACCAGCTCACGAAAATCCACTCTGCCATCCGCCGTGAAATAAAACAATACCTTGCTGTTATCAAATGAATACTCCGCTCCGATCAGCTTCATTTCCAGACCGCGCTTTTCGATCTTCTCCTTGCAGATGACCATTGCTTTTTTATTTTTCTCTAAATTCTCCGCATGCTTCTTCTCATCCGCCTCGGTTGCGATCCGGATGATCGGCTTTAACTCGCCCTGCAGCTTCGTCTCATCCACTTCTCTGCGTCCGAGCACAACCTTTCCAAACTCTACGCCATGCTGTGTCTCCACAATGACATATCTGCCCGGATCAATCTTATAATTGAGCGGATTGAAAAAATATATCTTTCCATTCTCACGGAAACGAACTCCGATTACTTCTTTCATTCTTCAGCCGATGCCTCCTCTTTTAAAGTCAGAAGCAACAGTTCGATTGTCACTTCAAAATTCGCATTGGCAAGCAGTCGCTGCTCTGCCTTTGCGATCGCATCAATCTTGTCCTCGATGCTCTTAAATGTTAGCTTTCCAGCCTGTTTCTTCAAGGTAGAAAACTCGTTTTTAAACAGGATTTTATCGACATTTCCGGTTACCTTCAGCATCATGGCATCCCGGTACCACATCATCATCAAATCCATGTAATCATTCATAGACATCTTAAACTGCTCGATATCCTTGACCGCTTTTCCAAGCGTCTCCACATCCATCTCGTCGATATGCGCCAGCACGCCAACAACCGAATCCACGATCGCCGCATACTCGTCATTGCCTGCGAGCTTGATTGCCTTTCCAAGATTACCCTGTGCAAAATCGAGACAGAAATATGCCTTTTCCTTTGTCAGTCCCATTACATTCGTCAGATATGCCAGCACATCGCGCTCACGGATTGGCTTCGTCTGCAGCTTCAGGCAACGGGATTTCACTGTTTCCAACAGCTTATCAAGATTTGTCGTAAGCAACAGGATCACCGCATACGCCGGTGGCTCCTCAATCGTCTTCAACATGGCATTTTGTGCCTGTACATTCAAAAGCTCCGCATCCGGGATAATGTAAATCTTATACTTTCCTTTATACGGTTTGATGTCAATTGTATTTATGAGCTGGTCACGAACCTCATCCACTGAAATCAGATTCGGCTTCTCATGCGTTACCGTGATGATATCCGGATAGTTTCCGGTTGAAACCTGTAAGCAGGACTGACAGGTTCCACAGGCTTCTGTACCGCCTGCCTCACACTCCAGTGTCTCCGCAAATGCATAGGCAAGCGCTTTTTTTCCGCTGCCGGCATCTCCGCTTATAATATACGCATGCGCAACATTTCCCGTTTCAATGCTGCTCTTAAAATGTGCAATTATGTCCTCGTGGCCCACTATTCCTTTAAATCCCATAGCGTTCCCTCACTTTCTTTTTATTCGTTTATGTTGATATATCGATCAGCAATCCGCGGATATCATCGATCTTGCCGAGGATCGCGAGATGATCTTTCTCTTCCTTCATCAGTTCCTGTGCCAGATCGTCAAGGTTTTTATCCACCTGCCGGATGATACCGTACACCCGGTGTCTGCCGCGGCGATCCAAGAAATTTTCTCTTGAAAATTCATGTGCATTTGCCGCAACCTCATTCATAAATTCTTTGATAGAGGTGCGGTATTTCTTCATATCCTTGATATCCATGTGCTTGGCAATCTTCTCGCCCTGCTCCTCGATATCCTTCATCAGTCCGGTCAGTTTTTCCTTCAGATCGGCTTTATCTATGTTGCGGATGAGAGTAAACTTGAACTCTTCGTCCGTCGCCTTCTGGCTCTTGGGGGCTTCCATCTGCGTCAATTGCTGTAATTGACTGATCTTCACATTGTTGTCCACGTACTCTCCTCCTTTCGGTATCTTTGTTGCAGCTTACCTCGCGGCAAGCAGTTTTTCAACTTTGTCCACGATTGCCGCATGTATCGTGTCGATGTCCTGTGTCGCGTCAATCGTCACGATTCGCTCCGGGGCAAGTGCCGCCAGATCACGGTAGCCCTGCGCCACCTTCTCATGAAAAGCGGTGGATTGTGCCTCCATCCGGTCTAACTCTGCGCGGGATTTTGCACGGGCAAGTCCAACTTCCGCCGGTAGATCCAGATGAATCGTCAAATCCGGCCAGATTCCCTGCATTGCGAATCCATTTAGCTCATAAATCTTCTCGACGCCAAGTCCGCGTGCCATCCCCTGATAGACGGCAGAGGAATCCACGAAACGGTCACTAATCACCGCTTTTCCTGCGTCCAGCGCCGGTTTGATCACCTGCGCCACAAGCTGTGCACGTGCCGCTGCATAAAGCAATGCCTCCGTATGGTCATCCATCTCCGCATATTCCCGGTTCAGAAGAATCCCGCGAACTGCTTCACTGATCACCGTTCCACCCGGCTCTCTCGTCACAACAACTTCGTCATAGCCGTGCTGCATCAAATGCTCTTTCAATTTCAAAATCTGCGTTGTCTTGCCGGAACCATCCGGTCCCTCCATCGTCAGAAAAATTCCCTTCATTTGTCCTACCTTTTCCTTCGCATAGCTATTTATACTATACCATTATTAGAAGGATTTTACCATAGATTTTTTCTTTATTATATGTTATACTTAGTTGTGTTTTGCGAAAAGAGCGAAACAGAAGAATAAGGAGGTCTTATATTATGGCAAAACAGATTGATAAATCTATGTTAATTCACGAGATTATCGAGGTTGATCCAGGCAATGCCGCTATCCTTATGGCAGCCGGCATGCACTGTGTCGGATGTCCTTCCGCAGCTATGGAAAGCCTTGAAGAAGCATGCATGGTTCATGGCATGAATTGTGATGAAGTCATCGCTGACATCAACGCATACCTTGCTAAGAAAGAGGCAAATGCATAAATAACATGCGCGGCAAGTGGGAAACCGCCTGCCGCAGCATATTTTAAAGGAGGTAATCTTATGTCCTACAACAATGATTATAACAACGGCTATAACAATGGTTATAATAATGGCTCCAACAACGGTTATAATAATTACAATAACCAGTACAATTATCAGGACAACAACCAGTATAACTATCAATACAATAACCAGTATCAGTACAACAATGCAGGATATGATTACAACAATGGCTACAATGCCGGCTATGGCTCATCCGCAAAGATCATTTCCAGCGAGATGTACAATCTGATCATCGGCGGTGTACTGCTGTACGGCTTCATTATCAATGCGATCATGACTGCCGTCTTCGGCGATTCCATCGTCAGCTTTGTATTAACGAATCCGATTGCTTTTTATATCGGTTACTTCATTCTCGCCATCGCTGGTACATTTATGGTTCGTAAATCCGACAATCCGGTTGTCAGCTTCATCGGATACAATCTGATGGTTGTTCCAATCGGTATGGTTATTGCCGTATCCGTAACCTTGTATAGTGCGATCGGATACAACATGATAGTCGCAACCGCATTCGGTATTACAGCTGCCGTAACACTTGTGATGATGATTATTTCTTCCATCTACCCGAATTTCTTTTTAAGCATGGGAAGAACACTTGGTATCACGTTGCTTATCACCGTTGTGGTTGAAGCAATCATGCTGATTGCAGGTGCAAGCCTTGGTATCATCGACTATGTCGTTGTCGCAATCTTCTGCCTGTATGTCGGCTACGACTGGGCAAAGGCGAACGCAATTGAAAAGACCGTAGATAACGCGATTGATTCCGCTTCTGAGTTGTATTTGGATATTGTAAACCTGTTCCTGCGTATCATGAAGATCTTAGCACGTGCGAACAGAAATTAATCATACAAGAAACTTATTTAGAGGAGAGCATTGAACATGAGTAGTGCAATTGACACAAAATCCGTAAATTCCATTCGTGTGCTTGCCGCAGACGCCATCCAGAAGGCAAACTCCGGTCATCCGGGACTTCCACTTGGTTCTGCTCCTATGGCATATGAGCTGTGGGCAAACCACATGAACCACAATCCGAAAGATCCAAAATGGGAAAACCGCGACCGTTTCATTCTGTCCGGTGGACATGGCTCCGCCCTGTTATATTCCCTGCTTCACTTCTTCGGTTACGGTATCACAATTGAGGATATGAAAAACTTCCGTCAGCTTGGTTCCAAGACACCGGGACATCCGGAATATGGTCACACGGTTGGCGTAGAAGCCACCACTGGTCCACTTGGCGCCGGTATGGCAATGGCAGTTGGTATGGCAATGGCAGAAAAGCATCTTGCCGCAACTTTCAACAAAGAAAACTTCCCGGTTGTTGACCACTATACTTATGTACTTGGTGGCGATGGCTGTATGATGGAAGGTATCAGCTACGAAGCATTCTCACTCGCAGGCACACTTGGTCTGGAGAAGCTGATCGTATTATATGATTCCAACAATATTTCAATCGAAGGTGACACGAACATCGCATTCCGCGAGAATGTAAGACAGCGTTTCGAGTCCTTCGGTTTCCACACACAGCTTGTTGAGGACGGAAATGACTTAGATGCCATCGGCAAGGCAATTGAAGCAGCCAAGGCAGAAAAAGGCAGACCTTCCATGATTGAGATCAAGACGAAGATTGGTGCAGGCTGTCCTGCCAAGGAAGGCAAGGCAAGTGCACACGGCGAGCCACTCGGTGTTGAAAACGTTGCAGCCCTTCGTGCAAACCTTGGTATCGCAGACAACGGACCTTTCGTATTAGATCAGGATGTCTACGATCATTTCGCCAAGCTTGCTGAGGAGAAGGCAACGGTCGAGGATGCATGGAATGCATTATTCGCAGACTACTGCAAGACATATCCGGAGATGAAAGAGCTGTGGGACAACTACCACAACACCGACAACGCAAAATGTCTCTATGACTTGGACGAGTTCTGGAATTCTTTCGACAAGCCGGAAGCAACCAGAAATGTATCCGGAAAGCTTTTGAATATTATCAACAATGTTGTTCCTAATATGTTTGGTGGTGCAGCAGACCTTGCTCCATCAACCAAGACAAACATGAAGGATGCCGGGGACTTCTCCAAGGAGAATCCGCTTGGCAAGAACATTCACTTTGGTATCCGTGAAATCGCAATGGCAGCCATCGGAAATGGTATTGCCCTGCACGGAGGTTTACGTCCATTCGTCTCTACATTCTTCGTATTCAGCGATTATGTAAAGCCAATGGCAAGACTTTCCGCTCTGATGGGTGTTCCTCTTACTTATGTACTGACACACGACAGTATCGGCGTCGGTGAAGATGGTCCAACTCACGAGCCAATTGAGCAGCTCGCTATGCTCCGCGCTATGCCGAACTTCTATGTATACCGTCCAGCAGATGCAACGGAATGTGCAGCCGCATGGTACTTCGCAACAAATAAGAAGGATGCGCCTACTGCGCTGGTTCTCTCCAGACAGAATCTGCCACAGTTAGATGGCAGCAGCCAGGAAGCATTAAAGGGCGGTTACATCTTAGAGGATTCTACGAAGGATACACCAGATGCCATCATCATCGCAACCGGTTCGGAAGTTTCCCTTGCTGTCGAGGCAAAGAAAGAGCTTGCAGCCGAGAATATTGATGTCCGCGTTGTCAGCATGCCATGTATGGATCTGTTTGAGGATCAGCCAGATGAGTACAAGGATGCAATACTTCCAAAGAACGTCACAGCCAGAGTTGGTGTCGAAGCACTCTCCGAGTTTGGATGGGGCAAATACATCGGTATCAACGGCGAGTTCGTCGGAATGAAGTCCTTCGGTGCTTCTGCACCAGGCAATCAGCTCTTTGAGCACTTCGGCATCACAAAGGATGCAGTTGTTGCAGCTGTGAAGAAAACTTTGAACTAACCTATTATAAATTCCATACATCATGCAGATAGAAATATCTGCATAATACACAAAAAAGATCATCGACGTCAACAATAACGTCGATGATCTTTTTTGTTTCACTGTTCTTTACAGCTTCGCAAGTGTCTGCAATGCATTCGCATCAATAATCAGTTTATAATGCTCACGCATGTGACTTGGTGTAGCATACGTTGCACGTACCCGGTTACTATATTCACCCAACAGGTTACAGGTCTTCACAAACTCATTGTCTGTGTTTTTATCCTTCGTCATATACAGATAAAAACGACTGTCTCGCGGATTCTTATACAAAGAATTCTCGCTGTCATAGATACCCTTTACAAGTTTTGCAGACAAGATAACTTGATCCAAATTCTTAAATGCATAGATACGGAAGATTTCCGGCTGTTCCACCGCCTGCGGAATCTCTGTTCTGCGATCCGATGCAGATGGATTCGTCTGTGCCGGCTTTACGCCCTTACCACTCATCAGACCACTTAAGTCTTCCGCCAATCCGCCGATTGCCTTCAGCAGTCCATTCACCGGATTGTCCTCGACAATGGATTCGCCATCGGCTTCATCTGCCAATCCAAGACCACCATCCGAATCTTCATCCTCCTCATCGTCCTCATAGGAATCATCCACATCCGATGGACGTGTAAATCTGGAGAATCTTGTATCCAGTTCCTCCGGATCATCTACTTTTGTAATAACCAGAATCAAACACTCTGGCGATACAGGTATTGCTTCTATCATAAGCGGAACATTATCCACTTCAAATCCTAATTCACTGGATGCCTGTTGCATCAGTTCCCGGAACAGTTCTTTGGCTTTGTCTGTTCCATATGCTAATTCCGTTAAATGAAGTTCCTTATCTGCCAAGTCTGACTTATAAAGTGTGCAACGTATCTGATTCTCGCTTAATCGTTCTAGCTTCATACTCGTCAACTCCTTCGCAAGTGTTTACAAAAACATTATTTTTTGTATTACTTAGTTTATCACAAAACTCCCACATGTAAAGCGATTTCTCAATATTTTCACAAAATATTACTGGAAATTCGATTCCAGAGACTTGCATTTTTCCCAATAATATAGTATGGTAAATCTTGCATAGTTATTTACAATTCTTATTTCTTTACAGGTATTTCCTGTAGCTTTATTCCAATTATATTTACAGATGTGTCATATCATACGAAGGAATATAAAACTATCACAGAAGCTTCTTATATCTATACGGATATGATATGCGCGCAGCGAAGGAAGGTGATATCGGTCACATAAAATAATTTCCATATTGTAATATCAAGACATAAGAAAAAGAGCCTTGATTGACAATCAAGACTCTTTTTCTATATGTAATCAATTCAATGATTACTCCTCAGAGATAACACCTGTTGGGCAAGTTCCTGCACATGCTCCACATGAGATACATGCAGAAGCGTCGATTTCGTACTTGCCATCGCCTTCTGAGATTGCGCCTACAGGACAAGCGCCTGCACATGCTCCACACATAACGCATCCATCGTTGATCTGAAATGCCATGGTAATATCCTCCTTACTCTTCATTCAGTATTGATAATATCATTCTTTATTGATAATTATTATCACTGTTGACATTGTACCCCTTTTTGTCCCAGATAGCAAGTAATTTTTACAATTTCCTATAACTGGTTACTATCCTGTCCCTTTTGATAGAAATGCATCAGCAATTTCGCCATCCATTCCGGCCAGAATTTCCGATACATAGCATAATCTTCTGGACTTCGTCCATTGTTTTCTCCAATCACATGCGAGGTCTCTGATTCCTCATGTACACGATGCCCCATAATCGGCTTCTTCACATAGCAGAAAGCTCCTGGCAGCTTAGAATATCTTTCCCACGCTTCCCAATCCAAATCTGCCTTACAGCCAACTGTAAATGGTTCTTCTGGCAACCTTGCCTTCACATACGTAACGGACGGACAACATATTCCACATCCAAACGACAGAGATCGTCGACGCAGGAATATACTATTCCACGTTTTCCTTGTTGTAAATGGAAGCAACAACAGCTTCTTAATCGTCAACAACCGGTTCTTATACACCGGTTTTCCATCCCGGATCTCATAATATGCCGAATGTGCAAGAATCGGATCGTTTGCACGATTCAATGCGTCTAACATCTCTTCCAGATAATTTGGATTATAAATATCATCCTGATGTGCAATCGTTACTAATTTTGTATGTGCCTGCCGATACGCAAAATTCCAATCCGTTGCAATCCCGGATGGGGCATCATTTTCATATAAAGAAATATGATATTGTTCTGCCAAACCACGAATATACGCATTTCCTGTTGATGTTGCAATCAGAATGTGGCTTTTCACTGTCTGGTTCTCCAAGGACCGGATACAGTTTTTCAGATATTTACTTTCTTTGTATGCACAGATCACAAATGTATGATCCCTTGCCGTAAAATTATTTTTCTGTTTCATGCTCCATCTGCTCCATCTTCTTTTCCAATTCGCGCACGCGTTTTTCCAGAATTGCCTGTGTCTGCACTAATGTCCGGATTCGCTCTGATTGTCCGGACGCAATCGACGTCAATGACAGCCCAATCAGAATCAGGAAGCAAACCCCAATAAAGAATACTGCATTTGCTTCAGAATACACACCCATCAACTGTGTAAAGAACCGAATGACCTGTGGAAATATCGCGCAAATCAGCAAAATCACACCGGACAGGAACCAGATCAATGAATATTTTAAACTCATCCGTCCCTTCCGCATCAATACCAGTATAATCGCGAGGTATAACAGCACGCCGATCAACAAAATTATACGAAATATAGTTGTCATTATCTGTTTACCTCCATTTTTTTCCTGCAATCCGGTAAATCACAATTGCCAGAGTTACCTTTATCATATAATATACTGACTTCCACGGGCTAATCGAAGACACACCTGCGGTTCGTTCATTCATGATTACGGGGACCTCCTTTACCTTAAATCCACTTGCATTCACTGCAATGATTGACTCCGGTTCCGGATAATCCTGTGCATAATTATGAGCAAAAAACGTAATGACTCCCCTGGACGCTGCGCGAAATCCACTTGTCGCATCTGTTACCCGGACATGTCCGCACAACCGGAGAACTGTATTCAGAATATTGATACCTGCGCGGCGCATACCCGATGTCTGAAATCCTTCTTTATTGATAAAACGTGATCCAATAACCAGATCCGCCTCTCCTTTTTCAATCAGGGCAATCAAATCAGGAATATATTCCGCATTGTGCTGTCCATCTCCATCCATCTGAATTGCAATATCATATCCATTTTCTGCTGCATACCGATATCCAGTCTGCATACCTCCGCCAATCCCCAGATTGATCGGAAGATTCAGATATGTATATCCATGCTCCTCACAGATTTTTGCTGTATCATCGCCAGAACAATCATTTACAACTACGTAATCCACGTCCGGGCATGCTGCTTTTAAGCTTTCTACCGTATGCACAATATTCGGTGCCTCATTGTAGGCTGGAATTATCACCAGTGTTTTCATAAACCCTCTCTTACTCTACGACCTGAACCTTCAACATATTTGTATTTCCGGAAATACCAAGTGGTACACCTGCGCCGATAACAACCTTATCGCCCGGCTGTAACAAGCCCTGCTTCTTACCTGCTGCCACTGCATGATCAAACAGTGTGAATACCTCATTCTGCTCTTCGAGATGTACCGGAGTTACGCCCCATGACATATTGAGCTGACGATATGCCTTGTCACTTGTCGTACCGGCAATGATGTTGCAGCTTGGTCTGTACTTCGAAATATTTCTTGCAGATACACCAGACTTTGTCACGATGATAACCGCTGCCGCATTTAAGTCAATGGCTGTTGTACAAGCTGCATGGCAGACCGCATCTGTCACGTTCTGGTTTGCTGCACGCTCATAGTGGAAGAAATTCTTCTTATAATCAATGGCTGCCTCTGCACGCTCTGCAATCTTTGCCATCATCTCAACTGCCTCTACCGGATATTTACCGGCAGCACTCTCGCCAGACAGCATAACCGCACTTGTACCATCATAGATTGCATTGGCTACATCCGTTGTCTCCGCACGTGTCGGACGCGGATTCTTGATCATGGAATCCAGCATCTGTGTCGCTGTGATAACCTGCTTACCAGCCATATATACCTTATTGATAATCATCTTCTGGATAACTGGGACTTCCTCGCAAGGAATCTCCACACCCATATCTCCACGGGCTACCATAATACCATCGGACACATAAATGATATCGTCGATGTGGTTAACGCCTTCAGAATTCTCGATCTTGGAAATGATATTGATGTTATTTCCACCGTTCGCATTTAACAGCTCACGGATTTCCAATACGTCCTTAGCTGAACGAACGAAAGAAGCCGCTATAAAATCTACGTCCTGCTCAATACCAAACAGGATATCGCTCTGATCTACTTCGCTTAAGTACGGCATATTCAGATGCACATCCGGCACATTGATGCCCTTGTGGTTAGAAACCGGGCCTCCGGTAATAACGGTACATAAGATATCCTCTCCACTGATCGATGTTACCTGAAGCTCGATCAGACCATCGTCGATCAGAATATGAGTACCAATCTGTACATCCTTATACAAATCCTTATATGTGATAGAGGTAATGGTGCTGTCACCAACAAGATCTCTCGTTGTCAGTGTGAAGAAATCACCCGCCTTAAGCTCTGCCTTTCCACCCTCAAAATCGCGGGTACGAATCTCAGGTCCTTTTGTGTCGAGCAAAATTGCGATTGGAAGTCCAAGCTCCGCACGCAGCTTCTTGACCATGTCCATACGTTTCTTCTGTTCTTCGTGTGTACCGTGCGAAAAATTCAGTCTTGCCACATTCATTCCGGCAAGCATAAGCTTCCGCAGTACATCCTCGTTATCCGTTGCAGGTCCCAGCGTACAAACAATCTTTGTCTTTCTCATCACTTATTACCTCATTTTATATTTATTTGCCAAATCTTCTCCCATTTTGACATACACCCCTAGTATAATCGCTTATGTCAAGATTTACAACCATATTTCAAAAGTATTTTTATCATAAAAAACTAACAAATTTTTAACTTTTATTCCAGATAAAATCATGCTATTATAGTGATAGCATTATACATTTATACACAAAATATATAGGAGGCTTACATGTACGATAACTTTCTATTCCGGGCAAAACGAACCGTCTACAAATGGTGGTGTATCGTATATAAGCCGGTCTATAAACTCATCCATAGCGGCGAGTGGCCAGAAGAAAAAGAGCCGGACGTCAAATATGCGGCACCAACGAAACCATCGCAGTCAGAAACGCTCGATGCTCAGGCGCTTGCAGATGCCGTGCTTGACACGAACCGGCAGAGCCAGCATAATATCGACGATCTGGTTTCGGAGGCAGCACATATGTCTGCCGAACCAACGGCATCCGCACCGGCTGTCAATGCAGAACCAGACATAAGCAGCACCAATTCTGCATTAGATCCGGAAGAGATTCCGGCAGGTGTCGACGACGATGTGTTAGCCCGTGCCAACGAGATCATGGCCCGGCTCAACCGGGAAGCTGCAGAGGATGAAGAAAAAAAGCAACGCGAAATCGAAGCTGCAAAAGAAAAAGCCGCCGAACAGGAACGGCTGGCAGCCATTTTAAAATCAACCGAACGTAACATCGATGCATTTATACAGGAAGGACTCTCCAAACAGCATCAGCAAGACGACGGCAACTAGGAAAGGAGTTTAACTATGCGTTCGAAATCAAAAAAAATAACTTTAGGGTTGTGCCTGATCGTGCTTACCGCTTGTCTCCTATGTGGATGCAGCGGCAATCCCAAAAACTTCACCGTTGGCACGATGACCATTACCCTGACCGATACTTTCAAAGAAAGTAAGATGTCCGGTTTTGACGCCTACTTCGTCAGCGACGATGTATCATTTTCCGTAAAAACCGAAAATGCGTCCGACCTTGAATATCAGGGCTACGAAATTGCAGGACTGAAGGATTACGCAAAGGAAATCTGCAGCCTGAACGGCATTTCCACTGATAAGCTGGTACAGCGGAACAACTACTATTATTTCAGCAACACGCAGACCGTATCCGGTGCCAAATACACCTATCTGCACTGCATGCTGAAGGAAGGGAACAATTACTGGATCTGTGAATTCGTGTGCAAGCACCGTTCGTACGACTCTTTAGAAAAGTCCATGTTGCAATGGGCAGACAGCATTACATTCGATCAGCAATAAAAAATGCACCGCAGTTATTATGATTGCGGTGCATTTTTATTTTCATCCTGTTCTTCTGTTTCATCGTGCTCATCTTCCCACGCATCCTCCGGGCGCATCTTCTCGTATTTCTGCATACCGAAATTCAAGAAGCTTACAAAGAAGAGCGTCGGAATCGCAGCGATAATTGCGATCTGCGCTACATGAATCCAGTTCCCCTGCAATTTCCCCGTGAGTAACAAATAGCTGGCAGTCACAATGACTGCCAGCATACTTATATCTACACAGATTGTCAGAATCGTCTGTGTCTTCTTACTCATAGAGATACCAGTTTCCCTTGTACTTGATACATGTGATCGGATATGTGCTTGACTGATCGTAAGTCTCGCCACTCATTGTCACTGCTACGTTGAAAGAGAACTCCAGATCACAAGCGTCCTGCAGCTTGATTGTTTTGTCTGCATAATCACTGATATCCTCTTCAAGATCATCCAGATCATCGCTGTCATACATCTCTTTGCTCTCAACGCCCTCATACTTGAAAGTTACATCATATCCAGAATAAGAATCAAGCATATCCTCAATATCTTCCTGTCCTGGATCAAGGAATGGTGGACAAAGTGCAGACATCTTATCTACATCCTGATCATTCATCGCCTCGATAAACTGCTGTGCAACTGCTTCTGGGGAAGATGCTCCTCCCTTTGCTCCGAATCCGCCCTTGAAGATCAGAACAAATGCAACTGCCAATACAACAACGGCTGCTGCAATAATACCAATGATCAGACCTTTCTTTGGCTTTGCCGGCTGCGCTGGTGTCGGACCACCAAATCCTGGCTGTCCATATGGTGCCTGTCCCGGCATACCCTGCTGTGGCATTCCGTTCATGCCCGGCTGTCCCATGCCGTTCATCTGTGGCTGTCCCATACCATTCATCTGTGGCTGTCCCATACCATTCATCTGTGGCTGTCCCATGCCGCCAAACTGTGGTGCTGCTGGCTGTGGGTTTGTCTGTCCTGCATCTGCCTGTCCATACGTACTTGTATCTGTCTTTAATGACAGACCTGACGGCTGTGCTGGTGCCTGATCCGGATCGATCAGAACGGTCTTCTCATCATCGCCATCCTGGCTGTTCATAGATGGCAGATCTGCGCCACAAACTGAGCATTTTGTGAAGACATCATCATTCTGTGCTCCACACATTTCACATACTTTCATGCTGTTCCTCCTAATATAAATCCTCTCTTATAGGTCGTAATTTTAATAAAAAACTACTAAAATATATAATGTCATAAATGCCGCATGAAGTCAATTGGCATTGCATATAAATTTCGTAAATTTGTTGTAATGTCAATCAATCGTGCTATAATATGGAATAAATATGGCTTCGCATGCCCCGCATGCGATCCAAATACATCACAAACAGAGATTAAGGAAGGCAGATTATTACCATGTATAAAGTAGATTTTGAAAAACCGATCCATGTGTATTTCATGGGTATCGGCGGTATCAGCATGAGCGGACTTGCCGAGATTTTATTGCAGGAGGGCTTTACCGTATCCGGTTCCGATATGAAGGAATCCGAGATCACAGAGATTCTGAAGAATCTGGGCGCCCGCATTTTCATCGGACAGAAAGCAGAAAATATCTCCGATGATATTGATCTCGTCGTATATACCGCAGCCATTCATGCGGACAATCCGGAATTTGTAGAAGTGAAACGCAGAAATATTCCGATGCTGACACGGGCACAGCTCCTCGGTCAGATCATGCTGAACTACAAATACGGCGTCGCAGTCAGCGGAACGCACGGCAAGACAACAACAACCTCCATGCTCTCCTATGTATTGCTGGAGGCGCAGACCGATCCAACCATCTCCATCGGTGGTATGTTGGATGCGATCGGCGGCAATATCCGCGTGGGGCACTCCGATTATTTCGTTACAGAGGCCTGTGAATACACAAACAGCTATCACGCATTCCATCCATATATCAGTATCATCCTGAATGTGGACGCGGACCATCTTGATTTCTTCAGCGGCATTGAGGAGATCGCAGATTCCTTCAAGACATTCGCAGAGATCCTGCCAGATGACGGACTGCTCGTCGTCAATGGCGATATGAAATATTACGAACATGTGATAAAAGATCTGCACTGCAACATCATTACCTTCGGTATGAATGCCGGAAATGATTACAGTGCAACTGATATTACCTTCGACGAAGAAGGTCACCCAACCTACACACTCGTTGTCAAAGGCGAGAAGCAGGATCAGATCAAACTGCATGCAACCGGTATCCACAATGTCATGAATTCTCTGTCTGTTATCGCAGTCGCAGATTTCCTCGGCATTGACCGCAAATACACGATTGCTGGTCTGGCGCGCTGTTCCAGCGCCCACCGCCGGTTCGAGCACAAGGGCGTCACAGAAAATGGTGTCAAAATCGTCGACGATTATGCGCATCACCCAACCGAGATTGCTGCAACCTTGGCGGCTGCCAAGAACACACCACACAACGAACTGTGGTGCATCTTCCAGCCTCATACATACTCCCGTACCAAGGCGCTTCTGGACGAATTTGGACAGGCACTTGCAACCTGCGATCACGTGCTTCTGGCAGATATTTACGCCGCAAGAGAGCAGGATACCGGACTTGTTTCCTCGAAGGATGTCTGTGACAAGATCAATGCGAACGGCGGTCATGCCATCTACCTTGGCGACTTCGACAGCATCACAGAGTATGTGAAAAAAAATTGCAAAAAAAATGACCTGTTGATAACTATGGGCGCCGGAAATGTTGATTCTATCGGAAATACACTGTTAAAAAAATAGTTATCCACATTATCCACAGACCTGTTTGGGGAAAATTACCAAACAGGTCTTTTCATTTTTAGTTAACATAATTGTAACATAAATCGTCTGCAAACGGCTTGATTCCACACCCTTATTTTTTATGGTAACTGATTGTCCACATTATCCACATTTTCCACAATTTTCGTAAACGCTCCGACCGAAAAGATGTTCGCTTGAATTTAATTTTCTTCATGCTATAATTTGAAATGCTTCTAAGCGAAGCGATGAAGGGAAGGTTCAAAAAACTATGAAGACAATTACGATTTCAACTGAAAATAGCGAGACTTATTCTTCCATCTCGAACTTTTTTATCGACTATTATATGACAGATGCAAACGGGGAGTTTGTAAAGGTGTATCTGTATCTGATCCGGCTGCTGAACAGCAAACAGCAGATCTCGGTTGCCGAGATTGCGGATCATTTTAATCTCACAGAAAAAGATATCTGCCGTGCCATCAAGTATTGGGTGACCAAGGATGCACTGCGTCTGACCTTTGACGGAAAGGGACAGCCAACCGGGATTGTGGTTCTGCCACTGAAGGCACCGGAAATGGAGTTATCCACAGAATCGGATGCATTTTCCCTGCTTCGTTCCGATGATACATCTGCACATGTGGAAAAAGCAGACACAGCGGAGCGCTCAGAGAAGCCTTCCAACAAGATTGTACCGATCACAACACCTGCGATGGAACTTTCCGCACCACAAAAGCCGAAATTTACGCAGAAAGATATCGATAAACTCTTGCGCGATCAGGACTGGGAAGATATATTATATCAAGTAGAGACTTTATTTGAGAAGCCGATCTCACAGTCGGATACGCAGTCATTGATGTACATATATGATACACTTGGATTCAGTGTTGATTTATTCGAATATCTGATTGAATACTGTACCACAATGAAGAAGAAAAACTGCCGTTACTTAGAGGCTACTGCCATCGGCTGGTATCAGGACGGTATTCAGACAAAGGCACAGGCCAAGGAACAATACGCTCTTATGAGCGGTGTCTGCCGTGTCTTCTACAAGACGCTTGGCATTAAGCGCGGGGCACCGACAACGATCGAGCAGGAATTCTTTAAGACATGGACAAAGGACTACGGCTTCGGTGAGGATATCGTAGAGGAAGCCTGCAAGCGTGCAGTTTTACATACACAGAATCCTACGATCAAATATGTAAATGGGATTCTGACCGCATGGCATAACGCAGGGGTGACAGATTTTGCCGGCATCAAGCAGGAAGATCTCGCCCACGCCGAGACAGCCAAGAACCAGAAAGCCTCTGCTACCACGAAGAAAAGCGGAAATGCATTTACAAACTTTACACAGAGCAGCATGAGCTCCGAGCTTGATGAGATGGAGCAGCTGTTCCACAAAGAGGTAAACGGTCAATGAATTTTGAGTTGCTGAAAAAAGAAAATATCCTGCATGATTACGAACAGGTTCGCCTGCGCAACAAACGGCGCCTGCAGGAACGGCAGGAAGAAATCTATGCGAAGATTCCAGAGATCAAACAGTTGCAATCCGAAAACAAGCTTTCCTATATCGCGCTCGCGAAGAAAAAAGCACTCGGACAGGCAGCTGACACACAGGAGATCTCCAATCAGAACCGCAGCAATTCTGCGCGGATACAGGAACTGCTCCTGACACACGGCTACCCTGCTACATATCTGGAACCAATCTATGATTGTCCGGTCTGCAAGGATCTCGCCTATGTGGACGGCAAGGTATGCGCATGCTTTGAACGCCGGATTGTGGATGCCTTATATCGCCAGTCCAACATGACACAGGTTCTGGATTCCGAGAACTTCGATACATTTGATCTGGATTATTACAGTCACACGATTCCGGAGAACCGGAACTGGTCTGTCAGTCCATATGACAATGCCAAAAATGTGCTGCATCTTGTCCACCGTTTCGTGAATACATTTGCGACACAGGATACCGAACGCGGAAACCTGTTATTATATGGAGAAACCGGTCTCGGAAAGACTTTTCTCACGAACTGTATCGCGAAAGCGTTACTGGACGAAGGGCACACCGTTCTCTATCTGTCCGCAAACGATCTGTTTGAACAGGTTTTCGGACAATATCTGATGAATAAAAAATTAGAACTTGAAGAATTATACAAATATATTTATAATAGCGAATTGTTGGTAATCGATGATCTGGGCACAGAGACAACCAATGCCTTTGTCTGCTCCAAGCTTTTTGAAGTTATCAACCAGAGGGGACTTACCGGAAAATCGACGGTCATCTCGACCAATCTTTCCATGAAGGAATTACAGGAGCGGTATTCCGAACGTATCATGTCCCGCATCATTGAACGTTACACTGTACTTCAACTGTACGGTGAAAACATAAGGTATCAAAAAAGAAAAAAAGAAATGATACAGGGTTCTAAGCTGTAATCACACAATGGAGGAAAAAATCATGCCAGATTCAAGTCATCTTATTACAGTTCCAGTTGGAAAGCTCGGAATCATCCCTTTGGAGAGCTGCAAAGCCCTCGGTGAAAAAGTGGATAGCTACCTTGCACGCTGGAGAGCAGAACGTCACAACGAGCACAAGGACAACATCACATTTGCAGGCTATGAGAGAGATTCCTATATCCTGAAATCCTCTTGTCCACGTTTTGGTTCCGGTGAAGCAAAGGGTACTTTACAGGATTCCGTACGTGGTACTGATGTTTACATCATGGTTGATGTTGTAAACCATAGCATCGAGTACAAGATCTGTGGTAAGACAAATATGATGTCCCCAGACGATCACTATTCCGATATGAAGCGTGTTATCGCTGCCATGGCAGGCAAGGCAAACCGTATCACCGTTATCATGCCTTTCATGTACGAGAGCCGTCAGCATAAGCGCAGCAGCCGTGAGTCTCTGGACTGTGCAATCGCATTGCAGGAGTTAGTCGGACTTGGCGTTGACAATATCATTACATTTGATGCTCACGATCCTCGTGTCCAGAACGCGATTCCTTACAGCGGTTTTGAAAATATCATGCCAACCTATCAGTTCATCAAGACACTGCTCCGCACAACACCGGATCTGACTTTGGACAGCGATCACATGATGGTAATCAGCCCGGATGAAGGTGCCATGAACCGTGCGATCTACTTCGCAAACCACTTGGGTGTTGATGTTGGTATGTTCTATAAGAGACGTGATTACACAACGATCGTAAATGGCAAGAACCCAATCGTTGCACATGAGTTCCTTGGTGACAGTGTCGAGGGCAAGGATGTTATCATCATCGACGATATGATTGCTTCCGGTGAGAGTATGTTGGATGTTGCCCGTCAGTTAAAGGCTCGTAAGGCAAGACGTGTGTACTGTCTTGCAACGTTCGGTCTGTTTACTGCTGGTCTGGATATCTTCGACCAGGCAAAGGCAGAGGGTACCATCGAGAAAGTTATCACAACAAACCTGACTTATCAGGATCCAGAGCTCTTCAACCATGACTGGTATGAGTCTGCTGACTTGAGCAAGTATATCGCAACTCTGATTGATCACCTGAACCACAACGCTTCTATCAGCAGCCTGTTGGATCAGTCTGAGCGTATTCAGTCAAGAATTCAGGAGTACAAAGAGTTCGGAACAATCTCCGACAACTACAAGGCTCCAACAGTATAATTGGCAAGCAAGAATCGAACAAATAAGAAAAGCACAGTTCAAAGTTGAACTGTGCTTTTCTTATTTATTCTATAATTCCTATATGGATGTTTGTTACTGTACGTAGACGTAAACCTTAATCTGCTCGTCATTTAAGTTGTTTGTGAATGTCAAGATTGCCGTTCCCTTCTTGCCCGGGATCACACGTAATCTCGCTACCGAAGGTCCGACTGGGGAAGTATCCCATGTGAAGCTCGCAACATCCTCATCCGAGGACTCTACGCTTACCTCAATATCACCGGAGATACATACACGTAACACAGCTTCCTGCGTCGTCTGTGCCTCATTTGTCTCTGCGCCTTCCTCTGATGTATCAGCCTCATTTGTCATGAACTTCAGGAATGTATCACTGACAAACATATCCTCATAGCCTTGGGATGGCACCGCATCCGTGAAGCTTGCCAGACCATCCATCGCCTCTTCCTTATCCTCAAGCGCGGTAATCTGCTTCTTATAGTCTTCTTCCTTATTCTGATAATCTGTGATTGATGCTTTCAGAAGATCAATCTGGGACTGCAGCTCTGTGATTGCATCCTCCTGCTCCCGGATCTGTGACCGGAAATAATTGGCTGCCACATCGCTTTCTGAGGCAATTGTATTTCGCTCATCGTTGGCTTTCTGTACTTTGTTACTGAAATAGAAGAATCCAAACACCAGACCACTTGCCAGAAATATCATAAGCGCGATAGATATTCCGATATACAGCTTCGTATTCCCCCGCATTTTCTCGCGGTCATATTCTTCATCTTCTAACGGTTTTCCACAGTTGCTGCAAAACAATGCACCATCTTCATTTTCCGCTTTACAATGTTTACATATCATAATCTATACAACTCCTGTTTTCAAATTTGAATCGTACGACATATTTCTCTTATGATACCCTTTTTTTCTCTATTTGTCCAGTATCAGCATGATATCCATCCAACTATCCTGTTATCCGGTCTGCTTAGCCGCGCAGGGCCTCAAAAGCACGTGATATATCCAGCACACCCCATCCCCACGCAGGGTTTGGATATGCAATATCGACAACTGTCCGCGCACCGCGAATCAAAATCTGCCGGATCACTTCGGTATTCATCCCATAATAATTGCCACGCACGATGCCCCATTCGAGGAAAAGTGCCGCCGCCCCGGCGGTCAATGCAGCCCCGACACTCGTACCGCTCCGGCGCACGAACAGCGGTCGCGTCCCACTGCCTCCCGCAAGCAGCCCCGCCACACGCACGGCTGGCGCCGCAAAATCCGGCTGAATCCGTCCTTTTCTGGTATATCCACGGCTGGATTCCACATACAACGAATTATCTAGATGATTGTACCCAGCTACAGTTATCGTCCCACGCGCATTCGCTGGCGCACAAAGAATCACTTCCGGATCTGGTCGTGAAAACCGCGTATTATCGCCCAAAAATTGTCGGATTGGCAGCCATGCATCATACCCTGCCGGAAAGCTGCTGTAATTCTCTGTCACTTCAATCCGCCAGATACCGGTCGCAGGCTTCTCAAACCGCAGCAGGATAAACGGATCACCCGAATTGTTCTCGACCACTACACTTTCCGCATACAACGTCGTTCCCTCATACAAATATGTAATCATTCCAGAACTGTCACGGTTCGGAAAAAGCTGATCAAACCGCTGCCCGGTCGGGGAATATACCGCTATCTGGTACAGACTTGGCGCACGCCCCCAGATCTCCGTGCAAAAACCCGGATTCTCATCTTCCACATAGATCTCCATCTCATTTCTTACTGTCCGTGTCCGCGGCTGTGAAATCCCGTTTTGATTGCCCAGATTGATCGTAGACAGGCTTGCAAAATGCCCGCCTGTGCCAAGCTCATTTCCAGCACTTCCGACCACGCAGATTCCCGGCAGTGTCACAACCGTATCCAGATAAAGCTCCAGATTCAGATTCCCATTGTGATCCCCCTGATTCGTCCCCAGTCCCAGACAGATTACAAGCGGTTTCCCCAGCTCCATCGCCTTGTTAATCAGGTATTTCACGCCAAGTATGATATCCGCCTCCGAATAACATGGAACGCCATCTGGAATCAGGAAGAAATCTCGCAGACGCTGCTTTGCCTGCTTTAATTTCACCATGATAATATCCGACTTCGGTGCCACACCGGAAAATATATCATCCCCATCCAGATAGGTGTTCCCGGCAGCCACCGATGCCAGAAACGTACCGTGCCCGTCCATATCCCGGCTTGGTACAATCTGATACGGCTGTTCCGTCTGTATCGCCAGATTCAACAACTCCTGCGGATACTCCCTGCCATATCCAAAGATGGGACGCGTATCGATCTCCCCGCTCTGTACAGACATATTGGGTTCACCCGCTTCATATGCCGTCTGTGTCTGATCCCAGATTGCCGTCACCCGGCATGTACCGTCGGCTCTGCGGAACAGTGGATTCGCAAAGTCGATACCTGTATCAATAAACCCGACCAGCACATCTTTTCCCGAAAGCGACAACCCCGGCACCGTCTGGACTGCCCCAATACCAATCCCCTGCAATGCCGAGGTATCCATCAGTCCAAAGCATTTCGGTATCCGGTCATAACCTAACCGAAACAGTGTATCTGCCGAGAGTGCTGCTCCAGCCGCATCATAGACACTACGATACGCCACAAGGAACTGACTGTTAATGATCGTTCTGCAGTCCGGCTGTAGGATCTGCATCTCCCCCGCCAGATTGTTGTCGTATTTCACAAGGAAATCAAGCACATCCTCATCATATATATAGGCGCCACACGCCGAACCATACAGGCTATCCATCGCTCCTCCAACGCAAAAAATCCCCTCAGCAAAATGTATGCTGAGGGGATCTTATGTATGTTTATTTTGCAATATACGATGCGCGAACCGAAGTAATGCCACCGTAATTTTTCGCCGGCGCCGGCTGTCCCTTTGGAACTAAAATGATCTGAATGCCTTCCAGACGCTTTGCATAACCGGCTGTACCGGATGGTGCACCATTCTTCGCCCAATCAAGCCAGCCAAATGACTGTGCATGCACACGATAGTAAATGTCATAATGCTTTGCCATCTCACCGGTCAAATTGATCCGGATTGCTTCGAGACGTTTTGCCTCGCCACTCGTACCACTCATCACGCCATTCTTCCGCCACGTTGACTGATTATTCTCATTTCCTTGCCAGCCATAGCTCTGTACATGTGTTGTATACACGATGTCTCCGCTGTACTGCTGGTTAGAAAGACGGATATTGATACCCTCCAGCCGCTTTGCCTGACCACTTGTACCACTCATCTGACCATTGTACTTCCATGCCTGCCAGCCGTAGCTCTGCACATGGGTACGGTAGGTCACGTTTGTCTGTGCTTCACCTGCAATCTGCGGATCGGCATTGGATGTATTCTTTGCATTTACAACCGGAGACGTACCCGCCTTCGCATAATAGCCAAGCGCATATGCGGAATTGATATTTCCCATTCTCGTATTGAAGGAAGCACCTTTCTTTACAACCACAATCTGGATTCCCTCCAGACGTTTTGCATAACCGGCTGTTCCTGATGGTGCTCCATTCTTCACCCAGCCGAGCCAACCGTAGCTTTGCGCATGCACGCGATAATATACATCGTATTTACCTGCATCCGAGCCTGTCAGCTGAATCTTGATTGCTTCGAGACGTTTTGCCTCGCCCTCCGTTCCGTTCATCTCACCATTGGCAGACCACGGCAACCAGCCATAACTCTGGCAATGTGTTGTATACTGGATTCCCAGATTATCATTGCCCGTCACACGAATCTTGATACCTTCCAAGCGCTTCGCTTTTCCGCTCGTTCCCGCCATCGCACCATTTGTAAACCATGTCTTTGCATCATTCTCATTTCCCTGCCAGCCAAACGTCTGCACATGGGTTGTATACCGCACGGTTACAGCTGGTGTAACCGGCTGACTTGGTGTTGGATCTGGTGTTGGTGTTGGATCTGGTGTTGGTGTTGGGTTCGGCGTTGGCGTTGGATCTGGGTTTGGTGTCGGATCTGGATTCGGATTTGGATCCGGATCCGGTGTTTCTGAAGAATCGGCCTTCTTCACTGTCATAACAAAAGAATCCTTGGCTCCCTGCCCATCCTTTGCCGTTGCTGTGATTGTCGCTGTACCTGCCGCCTTTGCTGTCACTGTTCCATTCGTATCTATGGATGCAACACTTGGATTGGAAGAAGACCAAGTGACCTCCTTATTAGTAGCGTTATCCGGTACCACTCGCACATCCTCAACCGTATATGACTCTCCCACCGTCATGGATTTCTTGCCACCTACAATCGTAATTGTCGACACCTTAACCAGTTTCGGGAGATTTTCTATGTCTTCACTATATCCACATGTTTTACAAACATGATATTTCTTTCCCGCCTGCTCATACGTTGGATTGATTGTCTGCACCGCTCCATATACATGAGAAGTGCAAAGATTTACCTTATTATAGGTTTCCTGTCCTTCATAATTCGCCGTATCCGCAATCACATAATATAGATCATCATCTATAAATCCAAGTCCAAATATGTGAGTTCCCTTTGCAGTGTCCGATGGCAGTGTATATATCGTCTTTCTTGCTCCAGTTGAAATGCTATACTGTTCAATCGTCGTCGGTGTTGAGAAATAAATCACACCATTTCGTGCCGCCATACGTCCGCAATAAGATGCCCACACACGATTGTCTGTAATCCACCACCTTACATATTCCGGACCATATAAACAGGTAGTTATCTGGCTTGCATAATTATATTTAGAAAGCTGATATTTCGCGCTCTTTTCTGCTGCCACATATGATCCATCCAGATAATACCAGTCCCCATTGCATGGATACATATATGTCTGCACACCACTCCAGAACCCACTCTCATAGCGGCTGTCAATTGCTTTGGTATAGGTATAACCATACGGAACACTCGTTACATAATCAGACCGTTTACTCTCCAAGGATAGCAAGGTTGCATCTGAAATCATAAAATACGTGTGCTTCACTCTTCCAAGATTATCCCACACCGGATCGTCCCATGTGGCATCCATGTGATACCACTGGTTGTTCAAATATACGACATTCCACGCATGATTTGCAGCATTGCTTGAAACATAGCCACACACAACATTCTGGCGTTTCATCAGATACATGAACGTCAGTGCATATCCCTGGCAAACCGCTTTCTTCTTAACAAGTGTGCCATAGATAGTATAATCATCGCTCGACAAAGAACTCGATAAATAATTCTCATAATCATATGCTACATCTGTCGCAAGGTAATCATGATATGCAAGTGCAATCTCCACATCACTCAGTCCAGTTGTATCAATCGCAGCTTCCATCTTCGCAACTTCTGCATCGATCTCCGCTTTCATAGAAGTAATCTGGGTTTTCGTATAATTATATGTAATGAGCAATTCTGTAACATTACTTTGGCTGTCACTGTAATATCTGAATCCACCCGATACATAAAACAACTGTGGATTCATGTTCAAAATACCGTGTATAACATCTTCCACATTGGTTGTTGTCAATCCATAGCCTGTCACATCTATGGTATCCTGCAGGTTCTCCATGGCAGCCACAATCGCTGCATCATGCGAATGGTCATAACTACTGTCCGCAACCGCATCGCCTGCTTCCAGCAAACCACCCTCCGACAGCAGTCCGCTTCCATCCTCATGAACAATCTGCGTTGCCTCCTGCAACGGCTCGTCCAATTCCGCGGCAACTCCAGTCACAGTATTTACCAGCAGCATCACGAGCACAAGCAAATACGTAAATAGTTTCTTTCCTCTTTTCATGCAACCCTCTCCTTTACTTATGCGCTACACCCCGTTTTCAATACTCATATTTATCTCAACGCATCCAGATATTTTCCATCCAAAACATCTTTCAAGTACTGTCCATACTGATTCTTCTTCAGAAGCTCGTACACTTCCAGTACCTCTTCCTTGCTAATCCAACCATTCAGATATGCGATCTCTTCCAGACACGCGATCTTACGATGCTGATGCGTCTCCATCGTCTTTACGAAGTTCGTTGCATCAACCAGGCTCTCATGTGTACCTGTATCCAGCCATGTAAAGCCCTGTCCAAGCAATTCTACATTCAGATTTCCCTTCTCCAGATAAATCCGGTTCAAATCAGTAATCTCCAGCTCTCCACGTGCAGACGGTTTCAGATTCTTCGCATACTCTACAACATGATTATCATAGAAATAAAGACCAGTTACACAGTAATTGCTCTTCGGCTGTGCAGGCTTCTCTTCAATCGAGATTGCCTTTCCATCCCGATCAAACTCTACAATACCAAAACGCTCCGGATCATCTACATAATAACCAAATACAGTAGCACCCTTTCCACTCTCTGCATTCTCCACAGCCGCTTTCAGGCGCTTCTTCAAACCATGTCCAGCAAAAATATTATCGCCCAATACCATTGCCACAGAATCATCACCAATGAAATCCGCACCAATGATAAACGCCTGCGCCAGTCCATCTGGTGATGGCTGCACTGCATAAGTCAGATTCACACCAAACTGGTGTCCATCTCCCAGCAGTTCCTCAAAACGTGGTGTATCTGCCGGCGTTGAAATAATCAGAATATCCCGGATGCCTGCATTCATAAGTACAGACATCGGATAATAGATCATCGGCTTGTCATAGATCGGGAGCAACTGCTTCGATGTTACTCTGGTCAATGGATATAAACGTGTACCGGAACCTCCGGCTAAAATAATTCCCTTCATAATTTTTTCTCTCTTTCCGTTAGCTTGTTATTTCTCAATAATTTTATATTACGACTTATTTGAATCTTTGTGATAACTACTATTTATATTGTACATACATATATAATTATTGCAAGTCAATAAATGTCATTAATATTTTTTATTTTAATTTTTCTCCCCTTATTTTATCCAACACAATTTTGTGATCAAATCCAGGCGGTGTCGTCTTAAATCCCTTATCTTTCATTTGCAAATTATAATCTTTTAGTTGAAACTCCCTAATCTTTTTGATATCAATTTCATCCACCAATATAGTACTATTCTTTCCTCCTTTGGTTCTCATAATATCTTTCTCTTCTGTCTTAGACGGCATGGTTATTCTACTATCCCCATAATTAGACGAATTAACCTGAACACAATAGCAATGAATATCTCTGCTTAACGATTCTAATATATTACTATAATAATTTACATCTCTATTCCATTCAATAGCTACCAGAAAATCCGCATATGATTGAAACATCGCTCTTTCCACAATAGACGTTAATTCATAGCAACAATAAACAGGGAAATAACAATCGTGCCATTGATATAATTCATAATGTTTTCCTATTACCTCTTTCAATCTATATCCATTTATTTCTTGCTTTTCTATTGGAGCATAATGCTTTTTTAAATGAAATGAAATCAATGCACTTTTATTTTCTAAATCTTCATATGGCAAAATAACTGCTGTTAAATTAAAAACCTGATTGCCCTGCTTAATATGTTCAATTCCAGTTACAACTGCAAGATTATTTCTGGCACAGGTTCTTGCAACCGTAGCTAACCACTCAAACGGAACATAAGCCTCTGGCATAATAAGCATATCCGCATTCTCATCTATTGCAGCATTAATTATTTTAGATAAATCTTTATATCTCTGATAGCTTCTATTGGGATCATCTATTACGACTTTCTTAAAATTATCATGATCCAATCTAACATTTGCAATTGCTAATTTTAAACGATTTTTCTTAGAATTATTAATCTGTACCAAATATGCATCTTTATCCTTAAATTTCTCAACATATATGATCTGCCGAATTATTCTCGCATTATCTGAAATCGCATAATTGCTTTTTACATAATTGTCAATCTGGCTCTTATATATACTCTTCATATCATCAAATTGATTCTGTGTTGCATTTAACTGCTCTATACAAGAAATCATTGAAAAATCATACATTGTAACTAAATATGGATAGTATACATATGTATTCTCTCCCCAATCATATTTACTATATTTTAGCGTTTGTTGAAAACAACACAAATTAAGTGTCTCCTCTGTTGTATATATCGTGTCCATATCCAACATATCCTGAAATATAGGCATTACTGATTTGTCAATCATCCTCGTTTCACAATAAGATTTCCGATGTTCTTCTGACAAATAGCAAATGCACGTCTCTCTATCATTAACATAGTTTATACACTCTCGGCATACCGCTTTGATAATCTCCTTTATTTCCGTCCCCCATACCAGAGCCAAACACCTACTAAGTGTAGCATATAAATACAGTTTCATCGTATTCTTTACTATAACAAGCATATCGGCATTTTGATAGTCTAAAGAATTGATTGCTTCTACAATATTTTTTATAACAACCTTCAGTGGTTCCCATGATTCATTAATAACTAAAACTTCAACTATTTTTTCCCAAACTGTATAATTTTCTATAATAACCCTGGAATTAAATATTTTTGAAATATGTCTTTCAAATCCAGTTTCCCGCACATCCTTAATCAAACCTCCAATGCGAAGATGTTTTCCTAATAATTTAGATAATTCATACTTATCTATTGAAATTCCAGATATTCCTCTAAATTTATTAAGCGTTTCATCATTTTTCAAATCATAAATTTTACTATAATCATCCTTTTGAAAAATGGCTTCATCTTCTGGCATATGTCGAAATTCACTTTTATTCTTAGCAATATTCTCTCTAAAACAGGTAATTAATGCATCTGATTCTCCCTCTTTAAAATAAAAAATCTTAACTTTATCATTTTGGATAACTATTTTCGACAAGTCATAAGCAGTTGGGTTATATAATTTATTTAATACATATCTAAAAGTATTATCCGTTTCGTGTTCTTGTTGCAGCAATGCATATTTTGTGCCATTTTGACAAGGTATGCCATTTAATCCTTTCCATCCAGAACATCTCTGTAAAAAATAGCCAATAATATCATTTGCATCCAAATCATTTGTCTTTGCCTTTTTGCATAAGTCACTATTGGATTCAACTTTATCAACAATTATTACATCATCAACATATCTTCCATAATAAATAGGATTCCATCCATCTGCTATAGCCTTATCAAAATTTCGAAGCGCGTAATTTGCTAAAACATTAGATGGCAAAAATCCAATTGGAAGTATATTACGATTTTCAAATTCTGTAAAACACGCCGAATACCTCTTTATAATTTGAAACATAAACTGATGCAACTCTATTAACACAGAATTTTCTGTATCAAATTCATCCATTACATCATTATACATTTCTTGAAAAAGAGTCTCTGTCACATCAACAGAATAATAAAATCTTTTAAAATCCAATGTAAGAATAACCACGTCTTGTCCAGCATGTAAATGCTGCATAGCCTCATTCATGGCAGTATCTCTCCACCCTTCATACTGCTGGAAATATGGTTCAAATAAATATGGTGAATATGTGGGATCCGCACTAAACTCATTATATAAATTCCTACGAATTCGATTTCCATATGAATGCTCATACATATTTTCATCTACTTTATATCCAATCAACAGTAACCATAAAACACCTAATATATGTCCACAAATATCCATATCTATAAAATACTGATTATCTACAATTCCAATATTTTTTTGTGCATAATTCTTAATCATAACTGATTGCTCAGGCAATATTTTCTTCGGAAATGCATGAAAAGAAATACTTGAAAGTATTTTCTCAAACATCTCCCCTCTAGTATCTTCAGATAAAAATATTTCTGATAATTCTTCAAGATAGCGGTCAACATTGGTACAAATTGATTCAAAATTTACTAACTTATCTCGTAATATCGTTTGCGTTTTATCATAATATAAACTTGACTTTAACTTTTTATAAGCAATCTTAAACAATTTTGCGTTTATTTCCATATGTATATTTCCTTTCTTTTAATATCCTCTTAGGTTATCTTTATACACAGGATTCATTCGCCTACAAGAATCAAGAAATAATAAGAACTATGATTAATAACTTAACGAATTATTATAAATTATAGAATACCCCTTCTGAATCCCCATATTTATTCTACTCATTTCTGCTAGTTTTGACAAGTGACTTCCTTTTCCCATATCATACAATGGAGTATAATTAATCTTCATCGCGAGTTCTAATATCATATTCAAAATGAAACGCATTTCGCCCCAGTGAAATAGGGAGCTACCGATTGTCCAAAAATTGACTGGCAACTTCCGAATGTATACATAATTAAATGATAATAAATAACTTATTCGTTTGTTAGAAATAAGACTGTATATGTACAGGATTCCCCTCTTTACTTTCCATTTACATACAGGTTTTTCATCCCATGCAATAATCAACCATTTCCATTCAAAGATGTCACTATCTATCCCTATACCTGATAAAATGGTTGTGTTTCTTATTTCAACTCCACCGAATTCGGTGCCGTTCCATAATCATAATATTGTTTTCCCTCATCAACCAAATGCTGGTGGAGTTCTCCAATCGGGTGAGACTCATAAAATTCCGGAGTGATATCTGCGAAGTAAGCTTTTGCATTCATTCTGTCATAATCTTCCGTCCCAAATCCCCAATTTCCATGATGGCTCAACTGAACATAATCGCCCGTCAGCTCGTCTCCATATGTCTCAAATAAATATTTATTCATGTCTGCCTTGACATCACCTGTATACAAAAAACTTTCATCCTGATTCGTAATTTTCATACACAAGGAACCATCATTCTGATAATCTAAATCTTGACCAACATTCTGCTTCACAATATCGTCAAATGCATTATACACATGTACCCGAAGTCCGCACACTTCAAGCTCCTCATCTCTTCTCAAATGAATAATATTATCTGCATCCTTTGTTAGATTATGAAATGTCTCCAGAGGTTCCAATCCCATACTGTCATACGGTTCCCCCGCTTCCTTAATAAATTCGTAATCGTAGCCATTATCATATATCTTATCTATAGTCACTCCCTGTGGATCCGCATAAATCACATTAAATGCACCAACGTGATCACTATGTGTATGAGAGATAAACCATGCATCAACATGATTCCCATTCTGGGCAATAACCTTTCTTAATGCCGGGGCATTCTCAGCCCATCCACCATCTATAATAATCAAATGTCCACTGTTCGTAATTGTATAACAATTCGCCTGTCTTCCCGTCGCATCCGAATATTGTGTGATTATGCATCCATCGGTATTCATTTTCTCTTGATTTCCTGTTTTATTATGCATATGAACCGCTGCGGAAATACCTCCCAGCGCTAATACACATAGCAAAGCAAAAATTACGATTCTTCTATTCATAGTTCACAATATCCTTAGATTAATATTTCTTCCTTCACACCCTTAAATTCCACTTTATCATCTTGGCATTATAATTGCAAGGTTCATTGTGACATGGTACAATATTATTGATATTATACGATAGAGGTAACAACATGAATAAATTAAAACACTTCCTATTAAATAGTAAAAATATTAACAAATCCAGTTTCATCTGGAATATGGCAGGAAGCATGCTCATGGCGTTTCAGTCTGTTATCATGCTGATGATTATTACTCGTACATTAAATCTATATGAGGCAGGGGTATTTACACTCGCCTATGCAAGTGCTAATCTCTTCCTGAATATTGGAAAATACGGCATGCGTAATTTCCAAGTGTCCGACGTCAAGCGCCAGTTTAACTTCAAAGAATATAATACCTCCCGTATTATTACAACTCTATTAATGTTGATTGTTTCACTCATTTACGTCGTAATCGCCACAAGCAAAAATGATTATAGTATGAACAAAACATGGATCATCATATGGATGTGTCTGTTTAAGATTGTTGATTCTATCGAAGACGCCTATCTGGGGTATTACCAGCAAGAAAACCGGCTTGATGTAGCCGGAAAAATGTTAACTCTACGTATGATATTAACCATACTGGTATTTGGGTTGGGACTGATATTCCTACGTGATCAGCTAATGTCTCTGATGATCGCAACTGTATTTACCACATTACTTTTAATAATGTTTGTGACACTTACTTACCCAGCTTTCCGAAAAGAAGAATCTGTCCACAAAGGAAAAGTCTGGGAATTGTTACGCGTTTGTTTTCCTCTGTTTTTAGGCTGTTTCCTCGCCTTTTATATTGGAAATGCACCCAAATATGCGATTGACAGTTTACTCAGCGACGAAATGCAGGCATGCTATGGTTTTATAGCCATGCCGGTATTTGTGATTGGATTGCTGAACAACTTTATATTCAGTCCGATGATTGCAAGGATGTCTATGATGTGGAAAGAACAACAAAACAAAGATTTCTTTCGATTATTGGGGATACAGATTTTAATCATTGGCATTATTACTATTGTCTGCGAGGCAGGAGCTTTCGTTCTGGGAGTACCGGTATTATCCATGCTATATAACACAGATCTTGCACCATACAAAACAGAATTGCTTGTGTTATTATTGGGCGGCGGGTTCCTTGCTTTATCCGGGTTATTCGTAACAATTATGACTATCATTCGGATTCAGAACAGTCAGGCAATCGGATATGGTATCGTAGCAGTTTGTGCATATATTCTATCCCCAATCTTTGTGCGGAAATATGCTGTTATGGGAGCCTCTGTTCTCTATCTTCTGCTTATGATCCTTTTATGTATTATCTTCGCAATCATGATGATGATCGGGTTCAAAAAGAATACATAAACCAAATATTCTCCCATAATCAAAAATATATTTTTGAAAACATGCAGCTTCTCATTATATAAATTATATTAAAATTCAATAGTCATTTTGCCAGATACTTAAAGAATGCCTTGTCCTTATAATCATAACTTGTAAAATTTAAATATTTCCCTTGTAAATCTTGATCAAAAGTTTTCAATTCATCATCTACATTTTTCACATGTCCATTTACCAGCATCGCATTATATCCGCGCATAAACTCTGTCATAGGCGTGAACGCGCCAATTGCAAGTGTAACACACAAAGCCACCTGCAATCCCCCTTTTTTCCATTCATTCTCACCAAGCAAGTACTTCCCGCATAACGCGGCCAACACCATAATAGTCGGGATTGAAAAACGCATAATAAAATCTTGTCCTGTTCCAACTGCAAAGAATGGAGCAATGCAAGCCGTTCCTATCGTCATATAAAAAAACGGTTCTCGACGATATCTTCTAAACAAGAGAATAAAATACACTCCAACTTCAACCAGTAAGAAAAATATAACTTTTACTATATACTTTGTCGTAATCGGAAGAATGCTTATAATTCCAAGGATAGAAAATCCAGCCTTATCTGCACCTGTTTCAACCGCACCATTAGACCTATAATACAGAAACAAAATTGGAATAACAAACAGTGCCAAAACATTTGTCGCCGAAAACAAATCTTTAACATATTTTTTCCATGATTTCTCCCTTATACTCTTCACAAAAAGAACAACCGCATTTGAAAGCATATAAACAAACACACCAAGAAACGGCAATGGTCCAGAAATAAGAGCACAAACTCCTAATAAAACATAATTATAGATTGTATCTTCCTGCAATACGCACAATATTACAATCCAAGGAATCACGCATTGATTGAATACCCAAAACAGACAAGTTGTCAGACTACTAAACTGCATCTGTCCATCCATCCACCATTCCAGATGTATGTTCTCAAATTTCCTGTCTTCCACAATAATTTTATAAAGCACTCCCAAAATATCTAATCCGCTAAAGGCAATCATCAATGCGGGTATACACAGTACCTTCACTCCTGTCTTTGGTTTGATATACATGACTAATAACAGCTCTACCAAGAGTACTCCCATCGTTGTCCATATCCATAATAGTTGATTTCCAAGCGTAAATGCTACACTGGTCGAAAGTATAGCAGGGAAAAACTTTGCAATAATCTTCACAACTGATGCTGCCGGTAACCAGAACCCGATATAGTAAACAAGTGCTTTATTATACTTCTCATAAATCACAGGCCAATCCTTATAAATTAAATCTCGATAAACGGCATTTCTACAATTCCAATCATGGCTTTGATAATAATGATTTCCTTGTCCACCGAAAGCACACCATAAAAGAGCAATTAATATCAAAATCAATAGTATTTTCCCTGAAATTACTATTGAACTGTCACATTGCTCTTTTTCAGTTTTTATGCACAATAGTATAACAGCACACAAAAGCACCCCACTTGTGCAATAACCAATAATAGATTGCATGTAAAAACAAGTAAAACAAATCACTGGTAAACAGCAATATATAAGAGAATATTTTTTTAACTTATTTTTTTGTATTAAAATTTTCATTGTTTCTTCTCTAATGACTTAAGTATGTTTTAGTATTTTTTACAAAACATACAAATCCCTTAACTATTTCTATAAATATTATAATGGTTAAAATTATCTCTCCACAGATATGAATTAGCATTATTCCTGATAATCTATTTGCTACATTAACAACTGTTGGATCCCGCAATACGCTAACAATATTTCCGTTCTTTATTGGAAGTAAAGTTGTCAATAATAAAAAACCAATCATTGCTATAGAATTCTCCACCGTAATATTTTGCTCTTCGTTAAAAAATAGTACTAATGGTATAAGTATGAATGACAGCATATATGTATGCGTTATCCCTGGCAATAAATACATTGCAAAAATCAAAGTGGTTATTTTTACCCAATTTTTGTTCGTTAAATATACCGCCGCGAATGATATTACTATGCAGAACACATAATTAAATATCCTAAAAAACCATATTTTCTCCAAAAAGGCATCCTCATTTCCAAACGCTCTATATATTGTAAGCATAACAGATAAGCCATTTAAATAGCCTGCTCGTAAATTTGAGCTAGCGGAGACTTGGTTAAACAACGAACTAATATAACCTATTATGGTCGGAATTCCTCCAGATAACGCAAGCGGTAAAATTGTAAAAAGCATCACATATACTATTGTCTTAAAAATAGCTTTCCAATCTTTATTTTTTAGTAATAGAATACAAAAAAGAGAAGGGTATATTTTCAGAGAAATCGCAATTCCCAGCATAAGATAACTAATCTCTCTTTTCTTTGTATCATCACTTTCATAATTAAAGCAAAAATACATTGTACAAACCATAGCCCATATAACAATATTTCCCCGTTCGATAGCCCATATAACACCTGTAGAAAACAAAGACAACACAATAAAAATATTTTTTTGTAAATTACTCGCATTTAATTTTTCTGCACATAATTTTGTCATATAAACAATTGCGATCATGAATAACAAAAAAAAGCTCACAAACGCAAATGCATTAACTCTCAAATCATTTTCAGGCTCTGGCCACAAATGAACATCCGGATGACTTTCTTGTACTGATACAGGCAAACATTTAAATATAAACCTAAAAATAAAGCGCACTAATGGTGGATTGCTTCCAGTTGTAAATGCTACGGTACTTGTTGAATTTTGGTTAAGGAATACAAAAAAATCATAAATAGCATCTCCTGTCAGTTCAAAAAAATCCTCTTCAAAGAAATATCCATTTGTAATTCTATTTAACACTATAAACGTTAATACCCCTAACCCATTTAATATTAAAAAGATATGTATTGGTTTTATTTTTTTCATATATTTTTGTTCCTCGTATCAATTCTTCTACATTGGGTACATGAAAACGAAATGTTTTTACACTAGTACACGTACTAATAACCTCTAACCACACTTCCAAAAAGATAGTATGAGTCTTCAGATCTATTCATATTCTGAAACATTTCTCTCGCAGCATCAGTTGCTGTATATCCCGTAACAAATACAAACACATCATCATTTTTTATTTGTCGTGGATGTTGTGCTTTTATTCCATGATATGTAATCATCTTATAAGAGTCATAAAATGCAACAAATTCTGCATTTTTATAATTAGTTTTTAAATAATTATACAGTCTCTCAGAGGCATCGTTCTCCCCCCAAATTGCGTATCTAAATTTATCATCTTTCTTCCATTTATTATTTACATAATCAATTACTCCTTTACTAAACTGTGGTAAATCATATTGTACTTTATCTCTTTCCTCATAAAATTCACTAATTTGACTTTTTAGCATTGATTGCTCATATGTATTTCTTATTCTATACACGCTGTATTCCACTATTTTTTTCTTAATGTCTTCTATTTCCGTAATTGCCTCTGGATACCAATTAATATTATTTACATCTTTTTCTGTATAAATAGGAATATATTTGTCAATCCAAGAAAATCTATAATCTATACTTTTCCTTACTAAAACAACTGGAACTCCCATGCCAATACAAGGAGAAGCTATATGCATCCTAGATGTTATAACAACCGAAGCATGTTCTTTTATATCTTGATACCTTGCCCTGATATATTCCTCCAATGTACCATCCCCTACCAATTCATTATAAGTACCATAAAACGTATTTTCACTAAAATAGGCTTTTTTCTTCATTTCTAATGGCATATTATTTATTGCATACTCAGGAGCCTCAATAACATATGGCACACCATCTATAGGTTGTTGTTTCCTTGCATTCATCGTTAATGTTATACATCCCGATAAATAGCACGGAATATTTTTTTTCACAAGGAAATCAAATATAGACTGATCCCTACATCCAATAGGCGAAAATTGATTTAAATATCTTTCTTCATCTTCCGTAATCGCTGTCGTGTCTCTACTTATTCCTAAAAAAACAGGTATAATTTTGTGAGAGAGAAAAGAATTAAGATTATGGGAGATTGCTTGGTTAATCGGCAATACTATATATTCTCCATCATAGGTACTTATTTTATTAAAATCTAAACAGACTATTTCATCTTCAGAAATATTCATATATTTATATAAATCTTTAATAACTATATTTTGTAAATGATCGCCAAAATTAATATGGGTTTTATCTTTTTTATTTACAAATCCAATTGTTTCTATATCTATTCTTGCAAACTTCATATATAATTCTCCTAAAAATTTAAACGTTTCTCCTCTACCACTAATGGTCTATGTACAATCCGCTTATGTATTATTGATAGATATCTTCCTAATAAACCCATAAGTACAAACTGTATGCCAAACAGTATCATCATTACCAAAACTATTGCAATGGTTGAACCGAAAACCATATTACAATTGCTTATTTTCAAAATAGCTTCCACAATTGCAAATAACACTCCACATAAACACAATATTATTCCAAATAGCAATGAAAAATTAGGAATTAAATCTGTATATAAAATAATATTTTTTATTGCTACGGAAAACAATGAAGAAAAATTATGTTTTGATTTACCTCTTTTTCTTTTTTCTTCAACATAATATACTTCTTCAATATTACATCCATACTCTGCGACCATTCCCCTCAAAGATGGAACAGGATCATCAAGTTTATTGAGCCATTCAACCACCTTTGCATCATATAATCCTGCCCCGGTAAAATGCTGTATCTGAGATATTTCTGAATACTTTTGCACAAGTTTATAATACAATTTTCTAACATTCCACATTAATCCACTTTCTTTACTTCCTTTTTTTACTGCACAGACAACACAAGCTCCCTGTTTCCACTTTTCCAATAACTTATCAATAATAGATATTGGCACCTGAAAATCGCAAGGCAATACGATTGAACAATCTCCCTCCGTCTGCAGAAGTCCATAAAAACTTGAAACTCCTCCAAAATTTCTTGTATTAAAAATTGCTCTTACATTATGTGGATATCTTTCGCATAACTTTTGTAATACTTCTCTCGTCCTATCTGTTGAATAATTATCAATATACTCAATTACATATTCATATATTCCTTTATATTTTTCTTGAAACAAAGCATCTATAGCTCGTGTCATCAACTCAATATTTTCTTCTTCGTTATAACATGGTATCGAAAAACAAACTTTCTTCATTAAATATTCTCCCAACTTAATACGGTATCTTCTTTTAAGTCTTTTTTTAATGATTGACCTATAACAATATCAATATATTTCGGGGAAATCCCTGTTCCTGGGCGTTTCGCAATCAAATCCTTTTCAGCTATTACTTCTCCCGCTTTCATATCATGCGTTAACACCAACGAGCGGCGCGCTTCTCTTCGCGGAATCATTTCACACTCCAATACAGTTTTTTTCTTATCTCCAACAATTTCAGAGATAAGTTCAAAATTACGTATAGCTTTCGCAAAATCCTCAGGATCCCCAGCATGATAATGATCATTACCCTCTAATGACTTGTCTAGCGTAAAATGTTTTTCTATAACCTCAGCCCCCAACAAATACGCTGTAGTCAATATTGTCATACACGGATCTGGTAATGTATGATCACTAAATCCAATTGGTATATCTGGATAAACCTGTTTTAAATGGCGAATAATATTAAGATTTGCATCTTGATTTTTTGTCGGATAAGATAGTACACAATGAAACAAGCATATATCATTATTCCCCTCATCTCTTATCGCTCTTACAGCCTCATCTACTTCTGAAAGATATGATGCACCCACTGATAAATATACTGGTTTTCCCTTCTTGGCAATATATCTGATAAACGGAAGATTAGTAATATCAGAGGATGATATCTTATAAATATCAACCAAATTTTCAAGATAATCTGCCGACTCATAATCAAAAGGTGTTGACATAAAATCTATACCTACCGATTTACAATAAGCACACAACTCTTCATAGTCTTTTTTATTAAATCCGTCCAATTTCTTGAATAATTCATACTGTGAAGTTGTTGGTTCTTTTGTCAAATCCCAATAAGCCGGTGAGTTTTTTGAAGCAATCGTTTCCGCCTTATACGATTGAAATTTTGCTGCATCTACACCTGCTTTTTTTGCTGCATCTATATACATTTTTGCTGCATCTATAGGTGCAATATTTAAAACGCGCGCTGTATCATAAAAATTAACTCCCATTTCCGCAATAATATATGGTTTTTTCATAACTTTACTATCCTCCTGCGTTATAAACTATTAATTAAATGCATAACTCTTTCTCTTCCGTTTCTTAAGTCTTTGCTTAAAAGCACATTCTGCAACGCCTGACGTTCGGCTTTTGACGAATTCAAATACAAATCCAAATTTGCTTTTATTATCGCTGTACTCGGCTTAAGTCCCAAATAATTAAATCCATTTTCGTGGTTTGCAAACCCATGTGTTTCTTCACGTCTATTTTGTGCCATTGCAATTGCTGGAATTCCCATCATTGCCAATTCATAACATGTTCTTCCCCTTGAAGTTATTGCTATATCACACCTTGACATAACCGCTGGCATATCATGAATATCATACATTATATCTATGTTGGCAAATCTATTAAACTTTAATATCTCCTCAATGTTCTTCTTTGCTCGTCCTAGAACGACATGGAAATTATATTTCCCGTATCTTTCAATATCGTTAGCTATTATTTCTAAAATTTTTTCGGAATAGTTTTGTGGATCAGCTCCCCCAAAGGTAATTAAAACATCCTTCACTACCGTTCTAATTGTAATTGGTTCATATAACATAAACATTTTGGGAGCAATATAATATTTTTCCCCGATTTTAACATTTGATGCATGCGCATCCTGATACAAAGCATTAATTACCAGATCTGCTAAATAACTGCCTTCTCCACAATCTTCAAAATTAACAATTTTTGTTTCTGGCATATTTTCTTTTAATTGCAACATATACTGCGAGGAAGTTGATAAAACATCATTAATGAACACATCATATTTTTTCTTTTTTACAACCTCCAACAGCTCAGAAACACCCTTTACAGGAATCAATTCATGATTTGTTTCTCCAAACACACAACGACTGGTCTGCGTTATATCAAAATACATATCTGGCTTACAATAAAATTCATCCGCCAACTCCAATGAACGATATATATGTCCCATACCAATCTGATTGTTGCCATTTACATATATTGCAATTTTCTTTTGAGATAATATAAAACTGGCAAGTGCGAGATCCTGAAATGTATCAATAGTTATCGCTTCCTCTTTGCTAACTTCAAATAAATCAACTTTCTCACCTATTCTTGTTAATTCAGTAGTTACATTTTTCTTACTTATGATAAACGCACCCGTCTCTTGATAATGCGGTCGAAGATACTGACTATTTACTCTTTCTTTATATGTAGGAACAACCCCTGTTTCGTCTTTTATCCACCGTAACCGCGGATAATTAACCACCGAAATCAATGTATCTAATTTATCCGCCATCATTTTCTCAATAGCTCTATCCAGACTATCAACCTTTAGCAATGGCGATGTCGGTTGCAATGTGACAACATAATCACATTCACAACGCCTTACAACATCATATACGACCGCATCTAACGTAGTGTCATCTGTACATAATGCAGGATTCCTAATCAAACATTCGACTCCTAACTGGTTACATAATATTTCTATTTCTTTGGAATTAGTTGTTACAATAATCCTACTAATATACTTGGACTCCAAAGCGTTTTTTATTACATAATAAATAAGTGGATGATTATTTACTAATCTCAACGTTTTATTAGGTATTCTTTTTGAATTTTCTCTTGCAGGTATCACCGCTAATACGTTCATTTTCCATCCCCGAATATTAATAATTATTGTCTAACATAATGCTTCTCATTTTTTCCTCTGATACAAACGGATACATATCCTGTAGCTTTGGCGATGTCATATTTCCATTCTCATCAAGTTTTGACATCATCTTTGGATACACCGGATCATCCAATTGTTGTTTTATCTCTAATATACATTGTTCCTTTTCGTCCATAAGCCATTTTAATTTGTCTTCTATCTCAAGATTCGTATAACAACAATTATATTGGTAATCAAATGCATACGCTATTTTTTCAAAAGAAGGACATTGTACTCCTGTTTCTGGAGAACATCCATAAAGAACCCCTCCAAAAAAGTTTTTGCAAGTTTGCTTAATTGCTCCATATCCCTGATTTTCAAAAACAATAACCTTAACAGGAAGATCCTTATACTTTATAGTTTGCAGTTCTTGCAAATTCATCATAATGCTACCATCTCCGGTAACACAGATCACATCTTTCTTTGCAGCAACAGCAACCCCTATTGCTGCCGGCAGATCATACCCCATAGATCCACAAATATAATTCGAAATCATTCTCTGCCCCTTATATCTTCTGCCTATCTGATTTGCTCCCATTGCAACTGAACTATTACCTAACGCTAACGTCGTTGTTTCTGGCATAATTTCTAAGAATTTTTCCCAAAAGTAATACTTATTCACACGTCCTTCCATATTCATAGTTACTTTTCCTTCATACGGGGAGAACTCCATATACAATCTATCACAATAATTCTTCCACTCATCAGATACTACTATTTGAGGCATATCTTTTTTTATTACATATCTTATAAAATCTTTAACATCACAATTTACCAACAAATCTATGTAATTTTTAATTTTCAGATATTCATTTACGTCCACGTCGACCATTATTTTTTTAGCATTTGGTGCAAACGAAGCTAAATCATATCCTGTCTGCTTATACGATAAACTATTTCCGATTGCTAATATACAATCGGAATTCTGAAGAATAAAGTTTCCTGTTCTTGGTCCGGCATTACCTGATAAGCCATAATACAAGGGATGTTCCAAATAAAAAATATCTCCTAGCCACGCTCCTCCAACTACTGGGATTGTAATCTTATTGAGCATTTCTTCAAACAAGTCCTCCGACTGTGTTGTTTGAATTCCCGATCCCATTAAAATGCACGGTCTTTTGCATTTTTTTAAAATTTCAATCGCTTTATCCGCTGCTGAAGCGTCAAATAAATTCTCACTTTCATCATCAATATATCCAACAAGATTCTCTTCTTCTATCATAGAATTCTGGATATCCTGAGGTACATCTATCCATACTGGTCCACGTCTCCCCCCCATAGCAATGCTTACCGCTTTTTGAACCTCATATTTCACAGCGTTTGGTTCTGTCAAATATACACAATACTTTGTCATATTTTGAACAGAATTGGTTATGTCAAATTCTTGCAATCCTCTATATCTGAGCGGCAAACCACTTTTTTCAATAGACGTTTCATATCTCACGTTTCCAGAAATAACTATCATTGGTAAACTGTCTACCCAAGCTCCCATAACTCCAGTAATCGCATTCGTCGCACCAGGTCCACTTGTAACACAAACCGCTGCCATATTCCCGGAATATCTAGCATATGCTTCCGCTGCCATAGCACAAGCTTGTTCATGATGATTAAAATGACTTGTCATATGCGTATTTAAAGCTAAAGCATTATTTAAGTGCATAGCACCACCGCCAACAACGCAAAAACAATCTGTTATTCCCATTTCATACAACGTTTCAAATATAATATCTGCAACTCTTTTTTTCATAATCGTCCCGCCTTTAATTCATAGTGTATTTGGTTTCTAATTCCTTCAAGTAACGGGGTAAACTTTAATGAATTTATTTCTGTAATAATTCTTAAATTATTACCACTATATTCATTTGCTTTACCCTCTTCTTTTAATTGTATCTGTGAATTTGAATTCATTTCTGACTTTATAATATGTGCAATATCTGTTAACCATGTTGCTTTGCCTGTGCATACATTATAATCATGATATTGAGGAGTGTTTTCTATAAAATATTCCAAAACCATGCACAAATCCATAACCCACATAAAATCGAATTTACAATCTTTATTCAACTCAATTGTAGCTTGTTCCATACATCTTCTAATAACATAGGTAATGAGTTTAAATCCTGCATCCGTTGGTCCATAACATCCAAAAATCCTAAGATTATATATATTCTTACTTTGCCTACACAAACTATTCATCACATATTTAGCTAGCCCATAATCTGTCTCTGGCAACACTGTCCCAAAATAATCTTCCATCACATCAACTATTGGACACTGTTTCCCATATTCCGCTCCAGATCCAAAATAGAACATTTTCCCATAATAATCCTGTAATTGATGTAGTTTAAGGAATACCCCCAAACTATCTTTTAACAAATTTTCTTCCTTATCTGAATTATTAAATGCGACATTAGGAATTGCTGCATGAATAATCACATCAAATTGGTTGTTCTTAATATAGCTATCAACCGCATTCAAATCCTTTAAATCTAATTCCTGCCTTGTAGGGGCAACAATCTCATACTTTTCCCGGAGCTTAGGAACCAAATTGCGCCCCAAAAATCCAGTTCCTCCCGTAAACAATATTTTTTTCATAACACTATTTTCCAATTGCTTCCTTAATAATTTTAGCCATATACTTTATTTTTTCATCTGTCATTCCAGGATACACGCCAATCCAAAATGTATTATTCATAATAAAGTCCGTGATCTCAAGGTTTCCAGCCACACGATACGCATCTGTATCCCGTATCTGATCAAAACAAGGATGTTTAATCAGATTACCACTAAACAACAAACGTGTCTGGATATTGTGTTCTTCAATATATCGCGTAATAGTATTTCGATTCAATCCACTTTCTGGTTTTATACTGATTAAAAATCCAAACCACGAAGGATCACTTCCCAGTGCCGGTTCTGGCAAAATCAATTTATCCTGTGCATCATCTAGCAACTCACGAAGCTGTTTCCAGTTACGTTTTCTAGCCTCAATAAATCGCGGGAACTTCTTCAACTGCTCTACGCCAACCGCTGCCTGCATATCCGTAACCTTCAAATTGTATCCAAAATGACTATAAACATATTTATGGTCATATCCTTGTGGTAATTGTCCAAACTGTCCATCAAAGCGATGTCCGCACATATTATCTTTTCCTGATGAACAGATACAATCACGTCCCCAATCTCGAAAGCTCTTAATAAGCCGGTTCAATAACGGATCATTTGTATATACACAACCGCCCTCACCCATTGTCATATGATGTGGTGGATAAAAGCTTGATGTGCCTATATCGCCCCATGTACCTGTATATTTTATAACACCATCAATTGTATATTTACTTCCTAAAGCATCACAGTTATCTTCTACCAGCCACAAGTTATGTTTATCGCAAAAAGCTTTTACTTCTTTCAAATCAAACGGATTTCCCAAAGTATGTGCAATCATAACCGCTTTTGTTTTATCACTTAACGCACCTTCCAGTTTTTCAACATCAATATTATATTGTGGCACTGTAACATCCACAAATACAGGTACTGCTCCATATTGAATTGCCGGTGTAACAGTCGTAGGAAATCCGCACGCAACCGTAATAATTTCATCGCCCTTCTTTATCTGTCGTTCCCCAAGTTCAGGAGCTGTAAGTGCCATAAACGCAATTAAATTAGCAGAAGAACCACTATTTACAAGATTTGCATATTTTACTCCTATCCACTGCGCAAATTCCTGTTCAAACTGATCAGAAAAACGTCCTGTTGTAAGCCAAAAATCCAATGCGGAATCTACCAAAGAACACATTTCTTTCTCATCATAAACTCTGGAAGCATACGGGATCCTATCCCCTTCCTCAAAAGCCTTATCCTGTTCTGGTTTCTTAAATTCATTATAGTATTTTTTTACCAGATTCTTTATTTCATCCCTAGCCTCTATCTCATTATTCCATGTACTCATATGATTATTCTCCTATTTTTCAAAAAAATCTTTTATCTGTCTTTCCATACAAGGCACTACATCTTGCTCACAAGCATATGCCTTTGACCACTCTACTGTCTTGGCAACTGCTTCTTCAACACTCCAATGTGGTTTCCATCCAAAAGTACGTTTCACTTTGGAACAATCCAACTTCAAGAAATTTGCCTCATGTGGGGCGTTTTCCTCCGCCTGATTGATCCACTTTATTTGATTGCCACCATTCTCATTCCAATATTGGCAAAACATATTTACTAATGTTCCTGTCGTTACACAGTCTCGTTCATCTGGTCCTACATTATAAAACCCTGCATATTCTGAATCTTCATACTGCCTCATGGCAATCATCAGATACACATATAACGGTTCCAGCACATGCTGATATGGTCTTGTAGAAAACGGATTTCGAACAACTATGTCATCGCCCGCTATCGCTGCACGCACACAGTCTGGAATAATACGATCATTTGCAAAATCCCCACCGCCAATCACATTCCCAGCTCTGGCAGTCGACACTGCAACATCCATCTGATCGAAAAAAGAATTGATATAACTATGTGTTACTAACTCTGAACACGATTTACTGTTAGAATAAGGATCAAAACCATCCAATGGCTCATTCTCTCGATATCCCCACTCCCACTCTTTATTTTCGTAAACTTTATCCGTTGTAACATTCACAAATGATTTTACACACGGATGCAAGCGAACACACTCGCAAACATTTACTGTTCCCATCACATTAGTCTCGTAAGTATAAACAGGATTTTTGTATGAATCCCTTACAATCGGCTGTGCTGCCAAATGAAGCACAATTTCGGGTTGTGCTTCATCAAACACCCGCATCAAATGTTCACAATCCCGAATATCTCCGATTACTGATTTAATCTCCTGTTCCACACTGCAAAGTGAAAATAGATTCGGATTTGTCGGTGGTTCCAAAGAAAAACCGGTCACAACAGCCCCGGCATCTGCAAGAATCTTGCAGAGCCAGGAACCCTTAAATCCTGTGTGACCGGTAATAAGTACTCTCTTTCCTTTATAAAATTCCATCATATTGGTTGCCCTCTTTACCATTTTTTCCACGGAGCTTTCCCCTGTTTTAAAAGATTCTCCAGTATATCTTTCTCCCTCTTTGTATCCATACACTGCCAAAAGCCTTTATGTGAATACGACATTAATTGGCCCTCTTTTGCCAATCGTTCCATTGGTTCCTTTTCAAACACGGTTGTATCATCTTTGATATAGGAGAACACCTCTGGTTCTAATACCATATATCCCGCATTAATTGGCATCCCGTCATTCAGATTCTTCTCTCGGAATGACCGTACACTGTTATCCTCTTCAATATTTAAGACGCCTTTATCCTGTTCTAAGAAAACGGAAGTAAGTGTTGCAATCTTCCCATGATCCTTATGAAACTCCACAAGTTTTTCAATGTTAACATCACACACCCCATCCCCATATGTCATCAGGAATGATTCATCTCCAACATAAGACTGGATGCGTTTAATCCGCCCACCTGTCATCGTATGAAGTCCAGTATCTACAACCGTTACCTTCCACGGTTCTGCATGTTGATTGTGAATAATTACTTTATTCCCTTGCGTAAAATCAAACGTGATATCTGATGTATGCAGGAAATAATCTGCAAACCACTCTTTAATTACATGTTGCTTATAGCCTGCACATATTATAAATTCGTTAAATCCATAATAGGAATATTCTTTCATAATATGCCATAAGATTGGCATCTCTCCAATTTCTATCATAGGCTTCGGTTTGAACTCGGATTCTTCTGAAAATCGCGTTCCCAGCCCCCCTGCTAATATAACAACCTTCATCCTAATATTCCTTATCTTAATTTTTATCTTTATTACCGTAAAATCCTTATTTAAAATAAATAAAGCTCTTATTATAATACCTAATTCAGTATAAAAAGTCAAAGGATTTGTATCTATTTCTATATATATGTTATTTTTAATAAATTTCATTGTGAAAACCATTTATTGTATCAATTCTACACATTTTCTTTTTTAGAGATTGGTGGGGGAACATATAAATTTAAAGTGGTATTTATGGAAGAATGTCCTAGTAATTCACTTACTGTTTTATAATTCGCTCCATTTTCTATACATCGTGTTGCAAAAGTATGTCTCAGACAATGAAAATTAATCGGTTGAATCAATAATTTTAGTAAAAAATTATTATAATATTTGCGAATTGCTCTCGGTTCCATATACTTGTTTGAGTTAGTCAATATGTACCCTTGCACATTTAAAAAAGGTAATTGTTTTATTAAATTCATTGTGTTTCCCGAAAGTGGAATTTCCCTTACAGATGTGCGAGTTTTGGGCGTGGAAATTATGATCTTTGTTTTGTTCAACTTGTAATTATTTTAAATTATATACTGAGCAAAAAAGTAATATTTACTTCAAAAGCAAAGACAAACGACTACGACGTATTCGGGTAAAGTCTCAACTAATAATACCGGTCTCTTTGAATGGTTCACTCTGAATTATCCGTGTTTAATTCCCGCACATACGCTTTGACTTTTACAAAGGCAAATGACCAGAGCAGCACCAGAATAACCTTTGCTGCCGCCATGCTTTCCCAGCCCCACCCAAGAGGAATGGCAGCATATACTTTATTCCAATCTAAAAATCTCAAATCATAACAATGAAATGCCAGAATAACCATGCTGTTTTTTCCACACCATGCAAAAAAGCGGGAAATGACCGGGATTTTTTCTATACATTCGGATATAAAGATAACTACAATACTACCTGCAAGCGCAGTAACAATACAGATTATCCCTCCCGGATATCTTCTTATAGCCAGTTCGAGCCAATATCCATTCAACGTCAACAAAATCCAGACCACCATGCCCACACATGCGATATATCGCTTATACGGTAAGAAGAACCTTTTTCTATGGATAAAATCCCCAAACCACATAAATATCTGGGCAAACAACGCAATATCGAGACTCCATGGCAAAAATGAAATATTTGTACCAATATAATACCCTGTATACGTCAATAAGCAAACAGCAAGAAACCGGATTATTTCAGGTGCTTTTTTAAGCACTCTCATACTAACAATATAAATCATTCTGGCTGCAAATAAACATACAACAAACCAGACCATCCAAACCGACTCAAACCATGGAAATAATTCGCTTTTTTTGCTAATTCCTCCTATCATGTCAAGGATACGTGCTCCGAACACGCGATAATTTGTCGACATATCATCGTTTATATTTACGCACAGCATGGCTGTCACAACACACACAAGAATATAAGGAAGCAAAAGCGATTTTGACGATCGTTTCAGATTATAACCAATCTGATAATTCTTTATAAAATATGCATTTGCCACGAAAAAAACCGGCATATGGAAAGAAAAAATAAAATTTCGCAACTGTTGCGGAATTGAAGCAACATGCCCCACAATCATGATTAATATGGTAATTCCCTTTACAATATCCCAGCTAAGCATACGCTTACCGTTATCTTCCATGCACACTACCGCTCCTTGTATCCCAACACTTTTCTAACAAGTTTTACTTTTGACAGCACAATTGTTCCAACAATAATCCCTGACAACTTTATGAAGATTCTGATATACAGATACATCTGATCTGTTAATTTGATGCCAGCCTCTGTCAGATATCCATATATTCTCCCGTACGGAACCAGATCTAGCTCAACAATATGCAGAATTAACATCAACAAACTATATCTGCCCAGATAAGCCAATCCCTTTCCCAAGTGTTCACACTTTGCATCTATCTGCCCAGAAATCAAAATGATGCAGATGCAGGCACAGACAGACGCAAATATGTCACTACCCCCGCGTCCTACATCACAATGTACAAGCCAAAAAGATTGAAAGCTCCGGATAAACGCATACCATATCCAAAAAGCAGCAATAACGAGAAAAGTCTTTGCCTCCCTACTCATATCTGCAAGCAGCTGTTTGATGATGTTTTCTTCTTTATGATACAGCCAGCCTATATACATAAAAAGAGCCGCACATCCGCCCGCCTGAATGCTTAAAGGAAACCAGCATAGGCGTCTTGACCAACAACACACCATAAACAGAATCAAAACGGCACTCACTCTTGTTCCCGGTTTTTTCTTGATTAGAAAATACATGCTCAAACTGCCCCAAAACGTAGCCCACAAAAACCAGATTGCACCGATCCCCGGGATTTCAAATGGTGCAGTATAGGAATCTCCCGCCGCATACAATGCCGCCTTAATCCACCTTATTACCTGTGTCTTCACATCCTCTCCCAAATACATATTGAGTGGAATTGAAAACATTATGATCAACAAACAAGCCACATAATATGGGACCAAAAGGGTTCTGGCTTTTTTCCCCGCAAACCTCCGGAAGCTGTTTTTTTCTGCACCAAAAAGGAAATAACCTGTAATCAGATAAAAGATTGGAATATGATATGTAAAAGCAACACAGTTTATCCGCCAAACAGATAAATGCCCTAAAATAATCGATATCATTGCAATTCCTTTGGCAATGTCCAACGTTTTATTCCGCATTTTCATCTCCTCCAAAGTGCCTATTTTCTCCTAAGCTTTCCAGCAAGCTGTCGTCCCAGTTCTAATATCAATGCATCTTTCAATACAGTCATCACAATTCCATACACGCCAAAAAAACAAACCGCAGATATCACAAGCGTTGGAAATATCCCGACTCCTAGCAATTTTACCCAGAAAGATGCGGCACTTCCAAGTCCGACTGCGATAAGAATCTTTCCATAAGGAAGCTTCTGAAATATCCCCATCTTCAGATCTCGAATCGCTACACATTGCCAGCCTAACACAACAGCTTCCGCAACCAGTGTACCAAGCGCTGCACCTGCTGCGCCATAGATTGGAATAAAAATCGTATTTAACACCAAATCTACAATCGCTCCTGCAATCTCAGAATATAATACCTGTTTTTCTCTTCCTAATGGTACCATCATCTGAATGCCAGTCACATTGCTGATGCCAATCAGCGTAAGCGTCGGCATGATTATCTGCATTGGTATGATAGCTCCGGCATACGCTTTACCAGATAAGAAGAAAATTCCTTCTTTCGCATAGATCATAAAATAAATGGAAAAAGGAATCGCCACAAGAAAGATAAAATGCATTGTCTTCTTCAATATTCTTGAGAACTCGTCCATCATACCTTTATCTACATAATAAGACGCTCTTGGTAATAATACCGTGCTAGCAGAAGTCACTACACTAACCATGATTGATTTGATCTTTACTGCGGCTGAATAGTATCCAACCTCCACCTTATCTTTCATGAACCCAAGCATGACGTTATCCAGATTTGTATATATCGTTGTCGCCACAGACATTGAGAAAAAGACCAATATCATCTTGATATGACGTCTAATATGATAACCTCCGATTGGTTTTAAATAAATATATTTACGAAGATTTATAAAATTTAAAACATTCGAAGCAGATGTAGCAAGAATTGTCAAAAAACCATACTGCAAACAATCCCCTGGATCACGAACAAGCATAAATGTACTGATCAATGCCACAACCTTAAATATCAAAGAACGTACCGTAATATACGTATATTGCTCTAATGCCTTGTATAACCATTCTACACCAAGTGCATTCAACAATATCGTCGCACCAATAATCAAAAGTAATGTATGTTCTTCCCGAAACTTTGGAACGACCGCAAGCGCAATAAAGAACACAGCATATACAATTGCAGACATAAAAAGATTAATAAACAACAATTCATGAACCGCACGGGTTAACTCTTCTTTATTGTCTCTCACTTTTGCACATAGCCGGATACCATAGGTCGGAATTCCAAGCTGCGCAAACATTGCAAAATACGTCACAACGGCCGTCGCAAAAGCGACTCTTCCTGTTCCTACCGGAAGCAGGATTCTTGACACATACGGGAATGTAATCAAGGGAAAAATAAAGGATGACATAGAAAGCAATGCATTCATCACCATATTTAATTTTACAGACTTTGTCTTTATCTCAGCCATTACAGTTATTTCCGGGTATCAATCACACCAAGTATTGATACTTCATTCTCCACACATAAATCAACCATATCATACACTCGCTGATAAAGCGATACACCCTTCTTCTCAATCATAACTGCCGCTCCTTCTGCAAAAAGCTTGGACATTGCCTCGCTATCAGTAACAATCTCTGCTAATACATCCAGCTGAATACCTTGTTTTTCAAGTTTCTTTACGAGATCTTCCTGCATATTTTCACTAATATTCCTCATATCACTGGATATCAGCGCTAACTTTGTAATCTCTTTTTTCTTACATGCTGCCAAAATTTTTGCTACCACAAATCCTAGTTGCTCCTGCATTTCAGATTCTGATATGTTTCCCAGCAATTTCATCCCCATAGTAAGTGTGTAATCCGTGTCTGCAACAATAACTTTGCTGTACATAAAACATAATAACAGGATCACAATGGAACCTGCCGCGCCCAATACACCTCCTACCAGTCCATATTTTATGAGTTTTTTCTTATCCACATGTGGCGCTGGCACCGCATCTGCAGTTGTTCCCGTCTCCTCCAGTTTTTCTTCTTTTAACGCCTGTTCTTTCTCGTCCTCGACAATGCCATTATAATAAGTTAATGTATTCCCAGATAGTGCATCCACCGCATTTTTCAACCGATCCTTTGTATTCACACGTTCTGTATATATCGTCCTTTGCACATTATAAATTGTATCAGAACGAACGACCGCAGTCTGAGTATCTGTCATCACAAGGGTATGTTTTTCCACATTTTTTAGTTCCCCGGCATATTGAATCAAAGTCTCTTTTGCAAGTTCGTCCAATCCCGGAACCAAATTTGTCCCATATACATACAGGCATAATCCTCCGTTTGTTTGCATAGCGGAGTCATAAGATACATCCAACAACTCTTTAATCTGTGCAGCTGTATAATCCCCTTTCAGTTCCTTCGATTCAGCCACCGAATCAGCCAATCCACCATTTCGAATATAAGCAATATATGCTGATAAAATCTGATTCTGAGCCTCTGTCCGTTCTTCTACAGTATCCAGCGTCACATCCAGTTTTATTTGGAACTGATATGTCTTTTGCTGCATATGATATGGCTCAATCTGCATATAAAGCGACTCATCCAAATATTGCTCTATCTCAGCCATACGATCATAAGAATACAATGCATATGAGATATCCGCTTTTTCTGTTTCTGAAAATTCCTCGTACATATCTTCCAGCTTCACTGGAGTCTGAGACTGTTCTGCATCAATTTCCCGTTTATTCTTCAAATAGCAAAGTCCTGCCAATCCCACTGCTCCGCATAGCGCTAATACAATAACAAGCGCTATATATTTTCGGATATATGCAAACACATTTTTTACTTTAATTACTCTGTCATTTTGTTGGTTCATTTATTCTGTCCTCCTATGCCACTTTGTTTAGCTTCTCAATCGCTTTTATGGAACTACATGTTTCAATACCGGAATTTTACGAATTACCCATATGATAGCAACACAAACTGCAACAATTCCTATTGGAGAAAGCAATCTCCATATTAACGATACCTCATTAACTCTTGTCAATCGTATAACCGCTTTTAATACCGACCAATGCAAAAGATAGACGCCAAAAGTATATTTATTTAAATATACTACTATTGCCCGTATCCACTTTACATCCATTATCTTTGGAGCAATTTGTTTAATTAACACAAAAACACCTATCGCGTAGAGAATACATGGAACATCATTGTATCCATTAAACGTTTTATTTACAGTCCCATCACGCATGGATAAAAAATAAGTTCCAATCATATTTGTAAACAACCCTAAAATAGCCAAAATATATATGACTATTCTATCTTTTCTTTTTATTTCTTGTGTATGTAAGAGCCAACCAACCACAACATAAAACAGATATGACATATTTACAAATAATCTAAATCCAGGATTATAAGGAACCCAATCTGTAAACTTCGCCGCAAAAGGAATTAATACATTCAACAAAAAACCTACAACACTTATATATACATATACCGATTTTCGTTTTTCCTTCTCCACTGCTGAGAATAAAGGGATTGCTAGATAGGCCGCGTATAACGGCATAAAAAACCAATAAGTCGTTACTATAGAACCGCCATTTACTAATCCCGTAATAACGTATTTAATGGTCACATTATTCCATTGTAAATTATGCATACATATGTTAAATCCTATACCTATAAAACTCCAAAATATATATGGAAAAACTGTTTTTTTCGCTCGCTTGATTAAAAACGTTTTTGTATCATATCTTTGTCTATAATCAAGCAAGTTTGCTCCTGTTATCATAAAAAAACACGGAACAGCAAAATACAATCCCGCCTCAATTATATTCGCCGATTTCCAATATCTATCTGTGCTAAAAGTCCAAAAGCAATTATTTGAATGCAAATACACAACTGCCAGCATAGATATTACATTCATCAGCATTATACTTTCACTTTTTCGCGTACTCTCTTGCATCTCCCATCCCCCTTTTTACATTTTTATCTACAATTGATTTCTGTCCTGCTAATGTAAGCACAATAAAAGGATTAAATGTAATATCAAAAAGTCTTGGTTCCGTTATACAGAAGATCATAATTATCATCAATATCCATGTATAATAATACTGTTTTTTCTGTATTGATTTTTTTAACATATATGCATATGCAAGCAATACAATACCTAAAAATAATATTCCATGATCCAACAAAATTTTTACATAAGAACAATCAACATAGTTATACGTCCCTCTTAATGTTTCTTCCATATTAAACCCAATCCATTCAATATCTTTTCCAAATAAAGAAATGCCATATTCTGACATTGCGTTTTGCCCAAGAGCCAATCTGCCTGACAATAACTTATTTAATTGAAAATATATCGTATTCTGCGGATTATAGAATGCATGTAACAAAATCGCAAAAATTGCAACTACCACTGGGGACGCAATAAATACGCCTTTTAATTTCTGTATAAATCTTCCATTGTTTACATTTAACCGATAAATTGCAAAAATTATAATTGTTATTATACTAATCAAAAAAGCGAATCTGGAGTTTGTCATTTTGTATAAATACAAACTAATTCCTAATGCTATAATATCCTCCCAAATTGACAATTTGCCCTTTTTTAAATATATATACTGCAACAATATAAATACAAAAAGAATTGCTCCCGTTGTTGTCCACGAAAAGCCAAGAAAATGGCGTATTCGGCCTCCATCCTGCCTAACATAATCTTTTATTACTCCAATTCGCGATCCGATAACGCATACAAACAATATAACAGATTGTACTGCACACGATATTTTAATAATATAGTTTTCCTCCACATTACATGCAGCGATAAAAATCAGCAAATAAAAAATTATGGTTTTATTAAATGAGCCCAAAAAGCTTATAGCAATCACACAAGATACGTCTAAAAATAATTTTATCCATTTGCGATTATATATATTTGAACATATTACTTTGAAAGCCAAAAGAATATATGCCACATATCTTGCCATTTTTGTAAATATATTTATTAACGATACTCTGTCATTACCCTGTCCAAATGCAACAGCAGTCAAATCCAAGATGTTTGCAGACATATAAACAAAAAACGCAAGAAGAAATACCACTTCTGTTTTTCGGATATTTAATTGATTGTTACCCTCATTACGAGCTATTTCTTTCATACTTCCACTTTTATTTCATTGCCTTTTCAATAGCTTGTTTTGTATAAAATCCACTGGTTAATCGTTTTGATATAAGCTTCGCGTGTTGTAACATATCCGCATATTCATCTTCTGTGAGTTTTTCAAAAATATCTTTTATCTCATATAATGAAGAAATCGTAATTCCAACCCGCTCTTGTTCGACAAATTCAGCCAAAGCTGCTTCTTTCCATATAATGACGGGAATTCCACTTGCAAGATATAAGGAGGTCTTATGTGGGTTATTCACCTTTAGGTATTCCCCATAAACGCCTGCACATGTATCAACGGATATTCCATCCCACACAAGCCCAAAGTTTCCTTCTAATTCATAAGGTAACTCTGCTGGCGGAAAAGATCCATGATAGCAAATGTTCCCTCCTGCTTGTCCTGTATAATTGGGTCCATACAATTCAAATGCAATATCTTTAGGAAGCTCATATACATAAGCCGATTTCTGCTTATCCAGATTTCCTGCAATAATACAAGAATATCCCTGCTTCCGCTTATCACGTTTTTCTATTTTTTCTCCCTCTTTACCAATCAAATAGTCAAAGATATCTAATTCAATCATCTTCTCTGATGGTATTCCTAATGCCTCGTGCATTAGTTTCTTCATTTGATGATTGTGGACAACTATATTCGTCGCATTCTTTAATACAGACACTTCCTCTAATTCCATTCTTTTTTTCTTCTTAAATGGTATTGATTTGTTTTTTATATGGCGCATATACTCTAAATCATGAATAAACAATACCACGCGAATATTTTTCTGCACGAGTTTTTTTAAAACCGATGCAAGAAAAACTGTGTGATTTCTTACCGGGAATTGAATATATATTGTATCACCTTCATGTACACAGGCTAATTTTTCTTCCCAATATTTTTTTGTAGCTATGTGCCCCATTATTTTGCTTATAACCCCGGCACGTGTTCTCGTATCTTCACCAACCACAAGATTAATCATTTTCATCCCACATTGCTTGAATATAACATCTAAATCCTCACGAGCTTTAATTCCCGCCGTACGGTTCAAATATTCATCTTCTGTTTTTTCACATATATACCAATCCATTGAGCACCTCTTATTTCTCGAATAATGATTTACATGGCAATATCTTTTCAAATGCATGAACAACCTTTTGTTTTGTTTCCTCATAATTCTCAACTTGTGATTCATTCACACATATCATCTTATATATTCCACTTTCTATTGCATGACACATGTCTGTGATATTGTTATCTTCCGAATCCCCATCATTCATATGAAACGCTTTGCCGTTTTTTCTCCAATTGTATGGTGAAAACCTTCCAGTCACTAACTGCTCATTCTTAAATATATACTGATTAACATCCTCCGCACTGCGAAACTTATTTCTACATACCCGATCCAATATCTGCTCATTTTCTCTCCAAACCTGTTCATATGTAGACTTTAAGTATGAAGATGACAAATGAGAATATTCAAGTCCGAAGAAATCATGTCTACGCCATAGCAAAAAACTCCAATTCATCATTAGTGCTTTTTTATCCTTTACTAAATAAAACTTCTTCCTTTGCTTTTTTAATACTTCCTTCCTATCATATTTAGAGTTTAATAAAATCATATTATTTAATAAAATATGCATAAAAACATCTTGTTTATTTGGAGATATCGGATCTTCTACCGCCATATCACACGGAAGACCATTTTTAAAAAAATCTTCCGGTTCTACTTTTGAAGTTATAAACACATCATCATTAAAATAGACAAAATGCTCTGAAAGATTTTTTATTCTATGAAAATTCAATTCTATTGTATGCGAACTGAATGTCGGTAAATATTCATGGGGAATATAATCCTCATGATTAACAAGCACTAATTTATCGTGATTTTCATTTAGCCAATCTGGTTTCTGCCCACAAGTAACAAAATATATTTTATGAACCCATGGCGCATATTTCTCCACACCACGAAACCAATATTTTAAAATATCCCAATCCCGATACCTCGCATCCGTTATATCTACTGGCTCATCAATTTTTCCACTATACTTATTTTTATTCTTTCTCCATTCTAGGTCACTACCATCCACCCATGGAATAACAAAATCAATATCCATTTTTTACTTTTTCTCTCCTAATAATGTTTCTAATCGTCCAACCTCTGTATTTATATCATATCCGGCTTTCATAGCTAATTGGAATAGCGTGTCTCTTTTTTCACAGTATTCCGCATTTAAAATTCTATCCGCCCATACTTCTGCCGATTCTTCCAGTGAAACAAATTGCAATTGTGGTGTTACCTTAACTTCTTCAGGAATTACATCTTTCGAAGCAATACAAGTAAGTCCCGTAGCCTGTGCTTCCAAAAGCGCTATCCCAAGTCCCTCAAATACAGATGGAAATACAAATACATCCATTGCTTGTAATAAATTCGGCACATCATTTCTGACTCCCAACATTTTTACAGCTGTTCCTAGATTTAACTTTTGTATCTTTTCCCGTATCTTATCTTCATCTTCCCCCTGACCTATCATCCATAGAATTGCTTCGGGTTTTTTCTTCAACACACTAGCAAAAATATCCAATAAAAATAATTGATTCTTTTGGAATTGCAATCTTCCTACGTTACCAATTACAAATTTATCCTCAACACCATATTTCTTTCTGTATGCTATTCTTATATCTTCATCATATTTGTATTGCGATATATCAATTGCATTCTTTATTTCTTTATAATTTGCACCTTGCATAATTTGTTTTGAATAAAACCATTCTCCAGCCTCTTTGGAACAGGCCCAAAAATCTGTTGCATATTTATCAATATGCCTCTTATTGTATGCATGCAACAATCCTCTAAGTTTGCTATCCATATTCATAGAATTATGACTGTGAATAATTCTTCGTTTTATTCCATATTTTTTTGCATACTTTAGATAATCAATATTTGCCAGACTACATACATTAACCCATATAGTATCATACTGAGAGGCATTTTCTTTAAAAAATTGCTGCATCTCTCTTTTATACTTCTTATAATCCTTACTTCTTGCTGTGATATGATAAATCTCACAGCCATAAGAGATCAATTCGTCTTCATAAGCAATTTTATCATGTGAATTGCACAAAAAATCAAATTTAAAATTACCACGATTTATCTTTCGAATGTAGCTCATCAAAAAGCTTTCCACTCCACCGGGATTCTCTGTCATTCCAAATATCAAAATGTTGTTCATATACTGTTTATTCCCCTTTTTTCATGCCCTTCATTCTGTTTGACACGAAGCATATATATTATTCCGGCTAACCAATTTAATTTCATTTTCATAAGTAGCACCGGTAGCATTCTTGCACTTTTACATTCTTTAACCCTAATTACATCAATTGCATTTTTGAAAATTGCCGTTTTCGCAACCGACTTCATTTTTTTGCATTTTACTCTGAACGAATACGTTCGCTGTTGAAACACCTCTCGCACCATCATAATATTAAAATGCATCATTACATATTTATCATACGCTTTTTTTATGATCTCATTTTCATCCTGTATCGCCTCTGCCGTTTTCTCCATGGCGCGAATATATTTTTCTGTTTTTTCTCCCGTCTGCACTCGCATAACAGACTGCGGATTTAATGTATAATGGTACACCATCTCTGGCTTCCAGCATATAGACACGATATGCTTCATATACCGAAGGGTAAAATCACTGTCTTCTGCAAAAGGTAGCTCTGCATCAAATCGAATATGATTTTTCTCAATGATGTCCCTTCGAAACAGCTTCGCCCACACCTGCATATACCGCGTAGGATTTTGAATCATCTGTACTCTACCCTCATCGAGTTTTCCCCCGTCAAACACTCTTTTTCGATCAGTAATCGAATTCTGCTTTTGTCCAGCTACATGTCCATATGCGAAAAAATCATATTCCCCATGTCTCGCATCATTCATCATCGTTGTAACGCCTGACCTTGCCAGATAATCATCGGCATCAACAAATGCTAACCACTCGCCCGTTGCATTCTGAATTCCCAGATTTCTTGCATTGGACACCCCTTTGTCGGATGTGAATATTTTTATGTTACTATATTTCTTTTTCAGTCGCTCCAAAACCTGCTTGGTCTCATCCGTAGATCCATTTTCTACAATCAATACTTCTGTCCGTGGTACATCTGTCAAAGATTGCACAGCTTTTTCTATTGTATCCGCAGCATTGTATGCCGGAATAATAAAAGATATCAAAACATCTGTCTGCATTTTATTTTATTCCTTATTTCAATATAATCCAAGTCGGCGTTGTATCATACATACCAATTGGCACCTGTAAAATACCAGTTACATATCTGTATACACCCCCACACCCTTTTTCTTCCTCATCCGCATTCACAGTTTCCATACTACAATCCATGAATACATATTTCGGAGACACCATGTTATAAAACTCCGCACTCAGTGTCCACCGTCCATTATTATTTGCCTGCACATAATCTGCATTTAGTTTATCATAATTTTTCTCTATAATATGGTCCTCTAATGGATGGGTTATTTTTGATAAATATAACATGGATTCTTGATTTGCCTGGATTCGAAAACAAATAGAACCGTTGTATTCCTGATATTCCCCAATTGCATCCGTTTCATCATCCCACGCATGCAATACCTTGAAACTAAGCCCTAATGCTTCAAATTGATCATCTTCTTTTACATAGCTTACATTCTTTTCTTTTTCCAATGTTTCCCGAAACATTTGCACAAAATCCGTATTCTGCCATTCTTTTGCATCCCGCAGGCAAGTTGCATACTGCTCGTCATTGATATGCATCGTGTAAATCTGATCAATCTGAATTCCCTGCTTGTCCTGTAGAATTTCACAAAACGCATGCGCATTGCTATCAATCGGACTTGTCACAATCCATGCCGTCACATGATTTCCGTGTGCACGGATGATAGCACGCAGCTTTTCTTCATGCCAGCTATATCCGCCATCAATGATAATCAGATTATTATCCTTATCCTCGATCGTATAACACATACTGAAACCAGCGTTCGGCCCATACTGTGTTACAATCCATCCACCCAGATCCCGTTGTTCAACATCCGCGCAGTAATACAGATTATATCCGGCTACATTTTTATAGATCTGGTATCCATATTGATTCAAAAGGTCTTCCGGCACCGTTTTATAATCTTCGAGCACAACAAAATCATAATTTTTCGCCATTGCCTGTGCAAAGATATAGTCATAATTTGGATTCTCAGAACGCATCTCATTCGCGATTCGAAGGCTCAGATCGTCAATGACATTGATATATCCTTCCACATTTCTGCCGTACATTAATTCAATGTCTCCGCAATACTGACGTATCTCATAACTTAAATTAAGTGCTGCAATACATTTTGGCGTTTCATCCACCGCCAGCATCTCATCACATACCTGTTGTACTCTGGCATCCACCTTCTGTTGATTGGATGCCTTAGCCATCCCAGAATGTGTATATACATTTGTGCCTTTCCATACAACCGCTGCCAGCACGAGTACAAATGCAATCACCTTTACGGCAATATGCTTTCGTTTTCTCACAAACAAAACTGTAGCATACGCAATTGCAAGGGTATTTGGCAACAGCCACATCAAACGCCAATAAATGATTTTGGAATATACATATTGGTACAGAATTGGGTTCAATACCAAAAAAGCCAGCAACACACTTGGATACACAATTTTCCGTCTGCTTTCCTTCGTTGCAAAAAACAGGTATATATATGCGACGACTGCAAAAAGCAGATACCAGCGATTTCCATAATATTCATTTACCCAATATATAATCGGCTGCATCCAAGCTCTCATGTTTTCACCTATTGTTATCTCTAAAAACTGCTATCATATTTCTTATGAAATACCTTTGCCTTTAAAAAGGAAATTCCTTTTCGGAACCAGTTTATCTTCTCCATATAGATAAATGGCAGTTCCTTCACATCTTTTTGTGAAATCTGGCCTGATTGAATCTGATAATCCAGCCATACATTAAATATAATTTCACTTACCCGTCCATAAAAACGGCTCTGAAATGCTGACATCTCCGGTTGTTTCTCACCAACCCTTTTTTCCAACTCAAAAAGAATCGCAAACAGCCATGCACAATACGAATCAAACAAGGCTCGTTCCATCACCATCATATTAAACATATAGCCAGAAGTTTGTTTGATCACTTTATCATAAGAGTTCAGATAATCTGGGCATTGTTCTCCAATAATTTCCCGCACACAATCCAAGTGTTCTGCGTAATGTGTGTGTGCATAATGTGAATACAATGTCTCAATATAATATTTACGCTTCTTTGGCACTACTATACGGTGCGTCTCAAAGATCTTCTCCATCTCTTGTTCAGTAACGATACACGCAAAAGGATCCTTACTTTTATTTTTCCCTTTAAAATAACGCCGATAATGTACAAGTCCCAGATACTCTGCTGGTATATTTTTCCAAGCGTAATAAATACCTGTCAGTTCACAGTAATATGGATTTTTCGCTGATATATTGTCACCTTCATTATCCTTCTGATACCCCAGATCAAGAGGCGTTCCATCTGGATTTTTCTTTCCCTCTGCGCCAACATGCAATGGTACATACATAGTATCTTCCGGCATACGATAAGGTTTGTGTGCCGCTATTACAATCTTTATGTCTTTCTTACTCAATTTTCCTTCCTCCATACATATCCCGAAATCAATGTAACAATGTTGAAATTCCAAGATATGCGATATTGACCAGACATGCACTCCACACCATTACCGCAGTGCGTAAGCTTTTCTTTGCAATTCCATATACGAATCCAAAACATCCAATCATAACCGTTGAAAGTATATAGCTCATACTTGTAAGAAGCGCAACTGCAAACACCGTAAGCCATACCATACAGATTGCTCCTTTTTGTTCCGCATTATATACTATCTTTTCTTTCCATCGTCTATCATCTGGAAGTAATCGATACAACCGCAAAAAAGCATACAGAAGTGCCGGTATTCCAACCGCTGCCATAGTTGCTTTCCCCTGCCATAACCGGATTATCGTAAAAGTTTCCGCATTGTAGATCGAAAAATATCCATACATATACATTACTAGTAGAAGAATCACAAACAAAGCTCGATATATATGTTTATCAAATAACTCACCTGCAACCAACCAGAAGATGCACATCATCACCGCCAGCAATACCAGTGGTAAAAATGTATGCATCATGCTTGCCGCCGAAATGCCTGTTATCTTCGACAGATATGCTGCAAATACCGCCCACGGAGATATCACATCCTTGAACAAATCTCCGGTCCAGGATAATATCTCCTTTCCCGTGTTCACATCTGTAAGCAGCATTCGATTCGTACGAACTGTATCAACTGCATTGACAACAAATCGTGTATCATCCGCATTTGTGAGCTGTAATCGGAATGACTGTACAATCATATATATTCCAGTTGCAAGCATAACGATGATTCCAACCCACGCAGATGGCTCTACCTTTGGAATTGTCATACTACAATATGTTTTTTTCACAATCCCATAAACAATAATCCCAATAAGGAACATCGAATACACAACAACATCCACAAGGAAGCTTACCTTCAACAGAATAAGCGGAACCGTGATAATCTGAAAAACTGCCCACATACTCAGATATCCCATAACAAAACTTCGGGGGATCGTCCCCCGCATGCTCAATCTGTTACATATTGCATTACCAACAAATACAGGCGCAATCCACAAAAACAAAATATATAAAACTATATTTCCAACGGATGCCGTCATCTCCAACCTATACCGATCCCTTTCTCTTCAACACCGTAAATACGGTCTTTATCAGTATCTTAATATCCAAACTAATACTGAAATTCATAATATATTCATTATCCAATCGAACAACTTCTTCAAAATCCGTAATCTCGCTTCGCCCGGATACCTGCCACATACCTGTAAGTCCCGGTTTCATAGCAAGTCGACTCTTATGGTGCTGATCATACTGATTATATTCATCCACCGTTGGAGGTCTTGTTCCAACCAAACTCATATCGCCCTTGAATATGTTGATAAACTGTGGAAACTCATCAATACTTGTCTTCCGCATAAACCTGCCGATTGGTGTTACACGCGGATCATCATCCATCTTGAACATCAAACCGGACATTTTATTCTGTGCCATAAGTTCTTTCTTCCGTTCTTCTGCATCCATATACATAGATCGGAATTTATAAATCTTAAACCGTCTTCCATTCTTTCCAACACGTTCCTGTTTGAAAAAGATTGGACCCGGTGACTGTATAAAGATAATCGGCGCAAATATGACAAATAATATTGCCGTAATCGCCATCCCTATAATAGATACTCCAATATCCATCAATCGTTTAATAACCTTTTGTTTGAATGACATGATATTAATACTTGTTGTAATTACCGTATAATGACTAATATTCTCTACAGCCGCATTCGGAGTTCCCGGAAGAATATTATTGATACTTACGTGTACTACAACACCCATCGCGAGAAATCGTTTGGTGATTTCTGCAACGCCTTCTCCATCATACTCTAAAAATATCTCATCAATAATATTGGATTTTACATATTCATACATTCCTCCAGCATCTGCAACAACATCAATACCATCGATTTTCTGACCGGTCATATCCTTATCCAGAATAACGATTCCATGGATCAGGTAATTTCGATATCCACTTTCTGCCAACCCTTTTACCAGGCTTTGCGCATGTGCATGATTCGTAACAATAAGCATCTGTCCTTTTCCGCGCTCTTTGTCCTCATTGGAATATAATACTTTCTTTCTCACAAGACGTACAATATACATGGTAATTGTGTCAATGACCACAAACAACGCAAACAATATTCGAGAATACACCGAAGATTGTTTCGCAAAGAACAATATAAACAAAATCACTGCAAACATCTCTGCATTATGAATGACTACTTTTTTCAATTCCTGTATGGCATTCCGCATTAAAATTCCAGAATACCCTTCCGAAATAAACATGATGGATAAATGGATTAAAATAACCATAATATTCATCATTGTATATTCCCCTGGTGTGGAATTCACAAGCCTTCCAAGCCTGATATAATATGCCAACCAGTAAGACACCTCTATACAGATAAGATCCAATATGATGAAATCCAAATGTTTACTTCTGCTCGTAAATTTATTTTGCATGTTGTATCATCCCTTTTAATTTTTCCCATCCTTTGACACTGGCTGCCTTTTCCTGCACAATCGCAGCATCTGCCTGAATGGTATAATCAAACTCTATCAAATAGGTGTGTTCCTTCATGTTTTTAATATAAATCTGTGGATCGCCCTGTTCCATCACATACGCACGTTTGTCAAACCGGTATCCATTTGTCCGATACTCTAATTCATAAGATGCATTTTCTGTATATCCAACTGCCTTCTGAATATATACAACACACGGAATCTCACCCGGATCAATCCTTAAATTCCGCAAAGCATCAGGCAGCTTTCTTTGCAAATGAAACTCACCTTTTTCATCTGGATAAATACGGATGATATCACTTTCTGCTTCCGAATATCCTTTTCCCGTATCATAATACAGTTGAACCTGATTTGTTCCATTTTCATTTCCCTTAATTGCTTCTTCGAGATCCAGATTCATGACATACTGTCCCATTGTTCCATACAATGCATATAAATCGCTCCGATCTCTGTAGCAGTATTGCTGCAAAAAATGCAGTTCCATCTGCCGGTAAGCGGATACATTCTCAGGTGTAACCCCAAGCATCCGATTCATCTCTGTTTCATCAATGCTCGCACGGTTTGCATAATTCTCCAAATATACTTTACCTGCACGCCAAAGTAAAAAATCCACAGGAACCGGGAAGTCAAAGGTCCACTCATAATCAATCACTATCCATGTATTCCCCTGTACCATAATGTTGGAAAATATTAAATCAATATCTACCCCTTTGGAAAAAGGTACAGATACCGGAAGTGTTATTTCCCCGAACGCCTTTTGATATTGTTCTATTTCGTCCTGACTTCTTTCTCCACATACTGACTGTTCACTCAAATATACTTGCCGGATTTCGGAAGCATACTGTTTTACTAACTCCGCAAATCCATCCTTGTCATCATTTGCCAGACATGCATCTAATACAGCCTCTAGTGTATCTCCATCTATATATTCAAATTCGATATATGCATCTGTAAGGTTTGCCCGATTTGCACACAAACGGCTCCCTGCAAACTCTTTTTTCAACAATGCATATACCTCATTCATATGTTCAATATGCGGACGTGCCAATCTTGTATCTGCATATTTCCGCACAACGCGGCTTCCGTCCTCCCGACAAACAATATCGGTACGAATCGCGTAGTCTGGATGACGTTGATTCGAATATTTTGTATAAATTAATCGCTCCATCCTACACTCCTTTGGCTACAATCAAAAATGAGTTTGAGAACTCTGGAAACATTTCTGCTCTAATCAATTCTCCATACACTTTATTTTCGTCAAACAATCGTACACGATTCCGATCGAAATTCCGATGATTTACATTCAGTTCATTCTCATGTGGCAGATATTCATCCGAAAAGATCTTTTCAGGCAGCTTATAATCCGGGTATGGATAATAAAAAGTATGCTCAGAAAAACCAGCCTGTTCCAACATATGGGCTAACTCGTTTTTAGAAAATGTCCGCACATAACTATCTTTTGCATACCCTTCAATTCCGCCAAAAAATGTTGCTATATGATCTTCCCGGCATCCTGCCCAATATTTCAATCCAAATTTATTTTCTATCGCAAGAATAAGTCGCCCATCTTTGGTTAAATGCTTCTTGATAATTTCTAAAAATTCTGCATATGGCTGTTCACTATTGATATAACTACATGCATATTCAAATACACCAATCAACGTGATCACATCATATTTCTTCTCCAGATGTTGTTCCACTTCCTGAAAATTACCAACTTTAATTGTGATATTATCTGCTTCCTGATGCCGATACGCGTTAATCAGCGAACGTTTCATAGAAAGCTCCACCGCATCTACATTTTTTGCCATACGAGCAAGTACACCAGTAATTGCTCCACAACCTGCTCCTATCTCCAACACACTGTCTTCTTTTGTAATCGGCATGGATTGTACAATATTCTCCCTGACATTTGAAAAATGATACAAAATCGCCCAGGATTTTCGCTCTGCTATCACACGATTATACTCGGAAACCGGAACATTTTTTGCTATATCCAGCATTTCATCTTCAATTTCGCCGTCACTGTACAAATCCTTGCCAGGATAGTATGTGTCATCAATTGTTATGGAACCTATTTTCTGCATATATTCGTCCCTTCATAAGTCTGAACCGTAATCTTCGAGTTCATATCGTAATATCCAACCGTATTTTTATCTGACACGACTGTGATATTGCATACATCATATAAACGATGATATACCGTGAAATCCGTGCCATTATAACCAGTACAACCAAGCGAAAGAAGATACTCGCCTCCTTGCAGATTCATATCCTGCTCAAAAGATATCTCCATAATGGGGCCAACCTCAAAATCAGTCTTTTCAAACATCGTATTTGTACCGGTAATTTCTGTTCCCTTTGGATCTTTGATGGATAACGCAAATATCGGATATTCAATTGGCGCATGCATCTGCACCTTCATGCGTACCGTAAAAGGTTTTCCCTTTTCAATCGTATTGGTAATATTTCCACAGCTATCTACAATCGCATAATCAATAATCTCTGCTTTCTTATCACCATACTCAATGGCATTTTCATTTTGTGAAAGCAAATCCTTCCAGCATTTTGCTTCTTTTACAGATTTTGCTGCCTCCATACTTGGTGCCTTGGCAATATTTTCTGTTTCCTCGTCCACATGTTCCAAATCCAACTGACCAACCAGCACCTTTTTATACATGTCAACCATTTCTTTGGGACGTCCCTCTGCCAGTTTTACACCCTTATTCAACAGCACAACACGATCACAATATTTACTGATACTGCTCAGGTCATGGCTTACGAACAATATAGTTTTTCCCTGTTCTTTAAATTCCTCAAACTTTTTATAACATTTTGTTTGAAAGAATACATCACCAACAGACAACGCCTCATCTACAATCAAAATTTCCGGATCTATGTTAATCGCTACTGCAAAAGCCAACCGTACAAACATACCCGAAGAATATGTTTTAACCGGTTGATGAATAAACTCTCCAATATCTGCAAATTCCAATATTGAATCCAGCTTTGCATCAATCTCCTTCTTGGTAAAGCCAATCATAGTTCCATTTAAATACACATTCTCAAGTCCTGTGTATTCCATATTAAATCCAGCTCCCAACTCAAGCAATGCAGAAATACGTCCATCGATCTCCACATTACCACTTGTCGGATTCAGAACTCCGGTAATAATCTTGAGAATCGTTGATTTGCCAGAACCATTTGTCCCAATAATTCCAACACATTCCCCTTTTTTAATATCAAAATTAAGATCATGCAATGCATAATGTTCGCGATGCAATACTTTTTTCGTTAAACCCAGGGACTCCCGGAATCGATCGGATGGTTTATCATATAATTTATATAATTTCGTTACATTCTGTACACGAATCGCCGTCTCGCTCATAATTTATCTCTCTTTTTCTTATAACACATCTGCAAAATGCACCTTCAGTCGATTAAACACATTCACACCTATAACAAAGAATAGCAATGTAATAATCCAAAAGGCAAGTGTCCATAACGGCTTCTCCCAAAACCAAATATGATCCAGCAACGCATTTCGAAATCCATCTACAATATAATACATCGGGTTTAATTTAAATACTTTTGCTAAAGTTGGATGGTTCACCAAAATATCCGATATATTCCACATAATTGGAGTCATCCACATTCCAATCTGTAATACAATATTTACAATCTGTGTCAGATCCCGAAAAAAAACAACCACCGCAGATGTAAAATACGCCAATCCTAACACAAGCAGGAAGTTACAAATCATATAATATATAATCTGCAACAAATAAACACTTGGGATATATCCATTGCACCAGCATAAAACAATCGTAAATGCCGTAAATATCACATGTACAAAGATTGCCGACAATACTTTCACCAGCGGTAATATATCGATATTAAATACAACTTTCTTTACCAGATAATTGTACTCGATCAATGCATTTGTTCCACCGTTCAACGCCTCTGAAAAAAAGAACCACGGAACAAGTCCTGCCATCAGCCACAGTACAAACGGGTGCCCGCTCGGTCTACCCTGGCGCAATCCCACGGTAAACACAAACCAATACACAACAACTGTGACAATCGGCTGCACAAATGCCCAGATCACACCCAAATAAGAACCTGCAAACCGTGTCTTAAAATCATTCTTCGCCAGATTTCCGATCAATGTCCGATTTTGAACTAATTCGATCGGAAGATTTATAAATTGTCGAAACCGTGAAGTTGTTTTCTTTTCCATGCCTATTTTTTATACTCCTTAATACCACTCCACTTGGTATCCTTCTCTGAGAATGTCAGATCTTCTACCGTCATTCCTTCTGGCATCGGCCATTCTACGCCAATTTCCGGATCAGACCAGAGCAGTCCGCCCTCATCGTTTGGATGATAGAAATCTGTACATTTATAACAAAACTCTGCATGATCGGATAATACGATGAATCCATGCGCAAAGTTCTTTGGAATGAAAAACTGTTTCTTATTCTCTGCAGACAAACGAACGCCAAACCATTTACCAAATGTCTTTGATCCTTCCCGCAGATCCACCGCCACATCAAATACCTCTCCACTTACAACACGCACAAGCTTATCCTGTGGATAATTGATCTGGAAATGCAATCCTCGAAGCACACCTTTCTTAGAGCTGGACTGGTTATCCTGTACAAATGTACAATCAATGCCTGCCGCTGCAAAATCATTATAATTGTAAGTCTCCATAAAATAGCCTCTATCATCGCCAAACACAGAAGGTGTGATTACTTTCAATCCCTCAATCTCTACACCATCTGCTTCACAAGTTTCTACTGTGATTTTTCCAAATTTCTGTTCCATGTCCTTTTCCTTTCATCTATTTCTTATATTTTCTGTCCTTTTTTATTATTTAAAATAAAGTATAAATTTAAAATAGCTGTTAACAATAAATCCTTATTATTTTGATATACATAATTATTGAAATTGTAGCATATAGCTAGCAAAACTGCAAGTTTTAGCTGTTTTGTTCACAAAAACGAGATAGCCATAACGCATTATTTATATTCTTCCATTGTCTTCTCTTTTTAATAGGTATAAAATAATAAGTAATATTGGAGACGTATCGAAGTGGTCATAACGGGGCTGACTCGAAATCAGTTGGCCGGGGTAACCTGGCACGCGGGTTCAAATCCCGCCGTCTCCGCTAATAAAGAAAAATCCTCCCAACATTGCATTTCCCCTGCAACACTGGGAGGATTTGATTTTTCGATTAAATATCTGCTTCCTTCAAATATCTGCTTACCGCATCTGTCCAGACTGGAAGCGGTGTGAATCCATTTTCTACAAGCTTCTTCTTATCCAAACGGCTGTTGTACGGTCTTGCCGCCTTGCTGAGTCCGTACTCTGCTGTAGTAACTGGCGTTACCTTCGTAGAAAGTCCATACTGGCGATAGATTTCCACGCAGAAATCATACCATGAGATATAGCCTGTCTTGGCTCCAATTGCGTCAGCGCCCTCTTGAAGCTCTGCATTTGTGGCATGGTAATAACCATATTTTTCGGTCTCGCACATATCTACGAGCAGACGCGCTAAATCATAGGTATACGTCGGCGTGCCGATCTGATCACAGACCACGCGTACCTCGTCGTGCGTCTTGCCGACATTGATCATCGTCTTGATGAAATTCTTGCCATTTAAACCAAATACCCACGCGATACGGACGATGAAATATTTCTCTAATATAGAAGAAACTGCCAATTCTCCGTCCAGCTTTGACTGTCCGTAGACATTGAGCGGCTTGTAATCTTTGCAATCCGGCTCCCAAGGCGTCGTGCCCTGTCCATCAAATACATAATCCGTTGAGAGGTACAACATCTTGCAGTCCAGCGCCTTGCACACTTCTGCAATGTTTCTTGTGCCGTCCACATTTACCTTTTTTACGGTCGCCTGCTTGTCCTCATCTTCGGCTGCATCCACGGCTGTCCATGCTGCACAATGGATCACAGCGTCCGGTTTGATCTCCATGATCTGTTTCTTCACGGCTGCCTGATCAGTGATGTCCAGACTTACATATGGCATTGTCGTAACTGCAGACCCATCCTGCACGCCTGCATAGGTCTCTCCGAGATCGGAACCCACGCCTTCGTGTCCTCGTTTGCTCAGCTCATTCATCACATCATGACCAAGCTGTCCATTTACACCCGTTACAAAAAATTTCATTTTTGATATCCTTTCCATTCAAATCTTTTTATATTTTTTCAAAAAATTTGTCCCAATTTTGATTTTCTTTTTCCATTTTAACAACCATCTATGTGTGCGTCAAGCGATGAAAATCGTCATTTTTGACTTAATTTTATTAAGTAAAATTCAAAGTATGCTCTCCAGCGCGTCAATTATGCCAGACCCCTTGTTTTTTTGCTCACTTATGCTACGATGAGGTTGTCCGAGGCAAACACCCTTGGGCAGGAGGAGAGCTGGGGTTATTGATGTTCGAAAGCAATAACTTCAAATGTGTGTTTACATAGAAACCGGACGGAATGGGGAACCGTCCGGTTTTGTATTTATCTTTTATCTTCGCATTGCATCCCCCCTACATCTCGATTATAATATCCTTATATTACTTCGGAAGAAAGCGGGGAGCTACAATTATGAAGATCATCTTTTGCAAATGGGGAAGCATCTGCGAGAAGGGAATTGCAAATGCAATGCAGCGGTTAGGCATTACAGTTATCACGATGGATCGCAAATTCGAAAGCGTCGACTACGACAAAGGCTATCTGGAAACACTGGCGGATCTGATTCAGAAAAATCCAGATGCGTCGTGTGTATTCTCTGTCAATTTCCAGCCAATTATCGCACGCTGCTGTAAGGTTTTTAAACTACCGTATCTGTCCTGGACGGTCGACTGCCCAAGCTTCCAGCTCTATTCCGAGACGATTGCCTACCCCACAAACCGAATCTTCGTCTTAGATCGTATGCAATGGGAGAAATTCGCCCCGGTCAACCCGGACTGTATCTTCCATCTGCCGATGGGTGCGGATGTTGCAACCTGGGATGCAGTGAAAGTAACTGCCGACGATCATCGCAGATACGACTGTGACATCTCTTTTGTGGGTTCTCTGTACTCCGAGAAAACGCGCTACAATTCAATCGAGAAAGACCTGCCTGATGCGATGCGCGGCTATGTCGACGGACTGATTGCCGCCCAGTTAAACGTCTATGGGTACAATCTGTTGGAGGATTCCATCACTGACGAATGGGCGCAGGAGTTCCGGAAATATGCTGATTGGGCACCTCTTGGCAAAGACTATGTGGAAGATGTGAAAGGCATCGTTGCCGACACCTATCTCGGCTACAAATGCACCGAGCAGGAACGCATCCGCACCTGCAATGCAATCGGAGCGCATTTTGAGGAATTACGGGAACAAGGGATAAACTATCAATTTGACCTGTGGACGCTGACTGATACCTCACCACTAAAACATGTCCGGTGTCGTGGCGGCGCTGATTCCAACAATATGATGCCGCAGATCATCAAATGCAGCAAAATCAACCTGAACATGACAAACCGCCCGATCAAAACCGGACTGCCACTCCGTATCTTCGATCTCATGGCATGTGGCGGCTTCGTACTGTCGAATTATCAATCTGAAATCCCGGAGATTTTCGTCCCGGACGAAGATATCGTCCTCTATGACAGCATCCCGGATATGCTCGCCAAAATCGACTATTATCTGGAGCATGAGGAAGAACGGGTACAGATTGCGAAGAATGGATACGAGAAAGTCAAAGAATATCATAGTTACGATGTGAGAATTGTGACCATGTTAAAAACAGCCGGGATTATTTAATCCCGGCTGTATCCATATCAGAGTTTACACATTCCCTGAACGTCCTGTTCTGTGAAAATCGGAAGATTGACGGAAGATATCACAGGTATGCCATAAAAATCTGCCATATCCATATGCCTTACATTATCCAGACTTCGATTTGTAATATACGCATCATTCTGCGCAAACAGTCCACGTTCGTCCTCCAGATTGCCCACATATACATTCACATAACAATCCACATCCGCATACTGCTCAAACAACCGATCCAATACAGCGAGCTTGTCCGGAACAAATGCATCCTCCTTTACATACAGCAGCAATTCACAATTCGTATTCGCATAGGAGCTCACGAATGCATCGATCACGCGCGGATAGGTCGGATAATCCTGTTCAAAATCAGGAATATACAACAACCGTTTATCTTCACCGGTCAAAATCTTTTCAATTGGATTGATTTCGATCTGCGGAATCCGGGCGATTTCCTGTTCTGCTTGCGGCAGATACCTTTCTATAAATGAATCTATCTCATCTAACAACAGCTCCGATGCCGCACGGACTTTCTCTGCAGTCCAGTTCCACCAGCGGATCTTATTGAGTGCAGCAATCTGCTCCGGCTCGAACCGGTATCCTATCACCTTCGCTGGATTCCCGGCAACAATCGCATAGGCGGGTACATCCTTCGTAACCACAGCCCCGGCTGCCACAACCGCTCCATTTCCAATCGTTATGCCACCAAGCATAATTACACCATTTCCGATCCAGCAGTCATTCATGATAACGATCTGACCTTTGCGGCGGGTGAGATGCGGACGCTGATATGCCACACCACTTATCCGCCCCTGGCAAACCCGCTTGTAATCATGGTTTAAATCAATGATCATCTTGGTATCTCTTGCAATAGAAGAATATCGTCCTACCTGGATACTGTACAACAGATCCTGATCCGGACCCGCTTCCACCTGCGTTTCTTCTATATAGCTGTCCCGACCGATACACAACATCGGCAAATTTTTATGTTCTTCAAATAAATCATTCCAATAAACAGTATCTTCCGTCACACTGTATTGTGGAACATTTAATGTAATCGACATATTCCTGCCTCCTGCTTTTTTGACAAAGCTACATCGTCCCATACTCCTTCAATAGCTTTTCCCGTTCCTCATAATAATTCTTGAGATTCACGAATCCATCATCATGAATACACCACGGCGTCTCCATATACGGAACCACGACCTTATACCCATGCCGGATAAATTCCAGACTCTGCGATACATCATAGAAATCCCACTTATCAAACAGATCATCACGCCACGGAATATCGTATTGCGTAGCCATCAAAAGTCCATCGATGGCCTCTACCTCGATAACACCATTTTTTGCTTCTTCCGGATATTCATAATCGAACATTCCCATCGCACTCACATTACACGTATACAATGCCCCTACACGCCATGCCCACCATGGGATTTTATTCTCCGGTAAGTGAGGGGTTCCAACCATGCCAACCATACCAATCTCCGGGTCTTCAAATATATGTAACAGTCTTGCAATAAAATCCGGTTCCACAATCATCACATCCTGATGCAGATACACTTTATACTTTGCATCACTTGCGCGCATTCCTTCGTTGTACCCGGAAGTCAGGCTTTTCGCCTCCTTGATGCTGATCGCATCAATCTCATACCCTTGCGGCACATGTAATTTACTTATAAAATGCATTGCCTCCGCCTCATATTGTGCATTGTTTGTACACATGATGAAGCATATCTTTTTCTCGTTCATCTCTTATCCTCTTCCACTTATTCACCGTGACTATAACAAGCATATTTCATTGTCTCTATCTACAAATTTAAGCCCATATTTTTTCTTAATCTATCCATCACCATTTCCGGTTCCAGACAAGAAATGCGAACCAGTCCCCGTAACAGCTCCGGCTGCATATCATACTGTGCTACAAAGCTTCTAAGCAGTTCTTCTGACTCTTTCTCCTGCAGAAACACGATTTCCCACAAGAGGAATTTCACCTGCTGTACAATAGCTATCAGATCCTCCAGATTGTCTGCAAGATCAAACAAAGTCCACGCTTCACCCGCATTCTTCTCTGCCTGGTAAATCTGTGTAAAAATAACAATCCATGCATACGACGTGTTCCGTTTGGCAACATTTTCTGTCATTGCATCATCGACAAGATTTTCAATCAGTCCATAGCTTTCTGCGCTATGCATCTGCAGGAGTTTATTAAATATCTCTATTTTTCTGGCAATCAGAGCATCATACTGCGCATGCCATTCCCGCTCATCCTGCGCCAGAAGCTTTGCATAAGCTTCTGAGCCTTTATCAATTTCCGGTTCTTTCTGCATCCCCATGTTTCGTTCTATATCCCTTCTGTATTTTATCCTTCATCTTCTTTCACTTTATCTATATAACACCAGAATGTCAATTAAAACCTGTCATTCTCCATACATGTATCAAAAAGTATCCCAAAGGCGCGGTTATGCTTGACACCTCCCGCAATCCCATCCATAATGAAACTATCATTTAAACGGAGCGTACAAAACATGCCAAATCTATCTATTTGCATCATTACAAAAAATGAATGCGATAATTTAAAAATATGCCTAGAACGGATCAAAGATCTCGGCTGTGAGATTGTTGTTGTGGACACTGGTTCCTCAGATAACTCCAAGAAGATTGCTTCTACAATTACCCCATGTGTGTATGAGTTCGCATGGTGTGATGATTTTTCTGCCGCCCGGAATTATGCAGTGCAAAAGGCTGGCAACGACTGGATTTTATTCTTAGATTCCGATGAATTTGTCGATATGTTCGACATGCCGAAACTGCTGGAACAGATGCAGACCATGCCTGCTTCCATCGGCCATATCCATATCAAGAGTCTGTACGAAAGCAATGGGCAGACGATGAGCAGTACGGAACCGATCGCACGTCTCTTCTCCCGCAAGCTATATCATTTTGCAGGACGGATCCACGAGCAGATTGTCCCACTCGATACATCCTCAGAGCCGGATTATTTTGATGCTCCAATCTATGTCACCCATGTCGGCTATCAGGGGAATGACGCATACCGCACCGAAAAGGCGAATCGGAATCTCAAGCTTTTGCTACGGGAATTAGAAGCACAGCCGGATGACCCTTACACGCTTTACCAGATTGGCAATTCTTATTTTTATTCCAAGCAATATGCGCAGGCGATTCCTTATTTTGAACGGGCGATGGAATTGCCGCTGGACACCAGACTCAGCTATGTTCACAGTATCATCAATCTCTACGGCTACTGTCTGATCAACACGAAACGGTTTGCAGATGCCCTTATGTTAGAAGCAGTCTATGATGATTTCAAAGGGGACGCAGATTACCTGTTTGTCCTTGGTTTAATCTATATGAACAACGCACAGTTTTCGAAAGCAATCGAAAGTTTCCTCTCCGCAACCAAGCTTCCAACCAGTGTGGTAGATGGGGTCAATTCATATTCTGCCTTTTACAACGTCGGCGTGATTCTGGAATGTCTGGGAGACAAAGCGAACGCGATCTCCTATTATGAGAAAGCCGGCAACTATACACCTGCTCTTGCCGGAATCAAACGATGTAACCAAGTGTAATCCCTTAAATAAACCTGAATACAATACAAAATGTACAAAAAGTTTCAGAGGAGTATCTACGTCATGAAGATTATTTTTTGCAGACATCATAGCATATGCGAACCGGGCATCCTCAAAAGTCTGACCCGGCTTGGTCATAAGGTCGTTGAATTTATGCACGACCGGGAACCACAGGATTACGACAAAGATTACTTGCTGCGATTGGCGACCTTGCTCCAACAAACGCCGGATGCTGCGGCAGTGCTTTCTGTCTGCTTTTCACCGATTATCGCACGCGCAAGCAAGCCTTTTGGTATTCCATATATTTCCTATACCGTGGATAGCCCTTGCTCTACCCTTTACTCAAAGACGATGGAATATCCTCACAACCGTCTGTTCCTGTTTGACAAGCAACAGCTTGATAAATTCGGGCACCGCAATCTGGGAAACTGTTTCCACACACTGCTTGCATGTGATATCGAGCATTTTGACAACGTTACAGTATCTGACACAGATATGAAAAAGTATGGCACAGACGTTTCCTTTGTTGGCTCCCTGTACTCCGAGAAGAACAGCTATGATGACATTGCCGATAAACTTCCTGCATATATGCGCGGGTATGTGGAGGGACTTTGCTCCGCCCAGAAAAATGTCTACGGCTATAATTTTATCGAAGATGCACTCACCGACGAATGGGTGTCCGACTTTGTTTCCACCGTTGGTTTCGATCCACTCCCGGCTGATTACGAGACCGATTTAAAAGGAATTATCGCAGATACCTATCTCAACTGCCGATGCACAGAGCTGGAACGGAAGCATACACTGGATGCTGTGAGCAGGCATTTTCATGTTGATCTGTACACACAAAGCGATTCTTCTATGCTACCTCGTGTCAAAAACCGAGGTATCGCAGATTCAGAACGCGTGATGCCGAAGATCTTCAAATGCAGTAAGATCAATCTGAACATTACCCTTCGTTCGATCAAGTCCGGTGTTCCGCAGCGCGCACTTGACATCATGGGCTGCGGCGGATTCCTCATGTCCAACTACCAGCCGGAGCTTGCAGAATATTTCATACCTGGGGAAGATCTGGTACTCTATGACAGTGTTGATGATCTGATTCAGAAAATTGATTATTATTTAACCCACGAAGGTGAACGATTACAGATAGCAAGAAACGGATATGAAAAAGTCAAGCGGTACCATAGTTATGATACACGCCTGACTGAGATTTTAAATACAGTTATATCTGGTGTTCGTCAGATATAGTTACAATAAATATTCAATTACTCATCCTGCAAGATCAATTGCTTCACACGCTCGATTCCCTTGCGCAGATCATGCGACAACATGAGATTCCGCATCTCCGCACGGATCTGCGGAGTCTCTACGACAAAACGGAAGGTCTTCTCCAGTGTTTCATCGCTCACCTGATTTCCCATACCAAGATTCAAGAAACCATTGTGCATCTGTGCGAAGGTGTGCTTCGTCTCGCGCTCATTCTGTGCCAAAACAATGGCGGGAACGCCCATCGCCGCAAGTTCATACACGGTTCTTCCCTGCGAGGTAATTGCCAGATCCGCATCGGACAGGGCATCGCTCACGCGTTTGATATCCGTTACCACCTTAATTTTACAGGCTTCATCATTCGCCAGCTTATGTATGTGGTTGTCATAGCCGGCACCAAGTACGAACCGGAAGCTGATCTGAGGGAAATCCGCATGCATTTTCTTCGCCAGATTATACGCACGACAGGTGAAATCCGAAGGATCACTGCCGCCGAATAACACAACTACCTTCTTCACCTGCTCATGGTACTCCGCACATGGTGCGATCAAAAACTCGTCCTTCAGGCAGACATATTTTTCTCCCCAATAGTAGTTTTCACCTTTGCTATCGTCCTCATACAATGCATTGATCGTTGCATCTGCCACATCGGCACCGGAGCCAATATCCTCCAATGTCACAACGCGCTTTGCAAGCTGTTTTAACTTTAATATATATTCCCGCTCGGTGTTCAGACAGTCATGGACGATTACATCCGGCTGCCACTTTCCTGCAAGTGCATAAAATTCCTCATCGCTGCCAACCGGCTGAACATGCATGTGGGAATCCAATAATTTCTGATAGCCCTCTGTCCGGTCTTCCCGCGTGACAAATAAGATCTCATGTCCCGTCAAACTGTATGCAAGTGTCAGACAGCGATAGATATGTCCCATGCCCAGTTCCCGATATCCATCGACGCGGAATAAGATACGTTTCTTCGACAGCTCCTGCTCACATACGATCCAATCTGCATAACTGTCAATATCAATTGCCTCTTTCTCCGGCATTTCATAGACAGACGCCTTTACTCCAATCCGGTTATTCTCCGACATACACTCCCGTCTTGTAATCAGAAATGCACCCGCCTCCAGGAAATTTGGTGGAAGCTGCTGTCGGTTCAGACGTTTCTCATAATTTGGAACACATTTGCCATCCTTCGTCGTCCATGAGAGATGTGGTTTGTTTACCGCGCTGATGTAGGTGTCATAATCGCTTTCCAAGAATGATTTCAACGCTCCATCCAGTGTCTCTACCGTCAGAAGCGGCGAAGTTGCCTGTAATGTTACGACCACATCGTATGTTTTCCCGGTCTCCTGTTCCATCCGGAGCACAGCGTCATAAATCACCGGATCCAGTGTCACCGCATCCTGTGCCAGTGCACTATCACGGTTCATGGCTTTTGCGCCATACATCGCAGCGATGCTTAAGATTTCTTCATCATCGGAAGATACCACTACATCATCAATATAGGAACACGAAAGTGCATTTTGAATCGAATAATAAATCAAAGGTTTCCCATGCATCAGCCGCACATTTTTCCTCGGTATTCCCTTGGAGCCGCCACGCGCGGGGATAATTGCGAGTACCATTCCCTGCCTCCTTATTTTTCATCTGCAAGTGTCTGAGTTTCCGTTCTTCTATGTACCATACACATCACTGTGCGGCATATATATCATCTACACAGCTCTCACCCACCTGAATCACGCTACTTTCGATTGCGAAAATATCTATACCTTGCTATAATTTTATCAGATAAACCCGAAGAGTACAACCGCATGGTGCAATGCACAGAAAGGATTCTATATGAGTACAATTATTGATCGCGCGCTGGCAGGCAAGTTCGTCCTGATCGCAGAAATCGGAGTAAATTATTATGACATCGCAACCAAGCTTGACATTTCATTGATGGACGCCGCAAAGCTGATGATTAAAGAAGCGAAAGATGCCGGTATCCACGCTGTAAAATTCCAGAGCTATAAGGCTGGCACACTGGCTGCAAAAGCCTCCCCATCTTATTGGGATACCACGGAAGAGCCAACTACCTCCCAGTATGAGCTTTTCCAGAAATTCGACCACTTCGGCGAAGCGGAATACCGCGAATTAAAGGACTTCTGCGATATGCTCGGAATCGAGTTTTTGTCAACTGCTTTTGACCTTGCTTCTGCAGACTACTTAGATTCTATGATGGACGTCTACAAGATTTCTTCGTCTGACCTGAACAACCTGCCATTCGTCGAATATCAGGCGCGAAAAGGAAAGCCGATGCTGATCTCTGTCGGAGCTTCCAACGAGGACGAGATTACCCGTACCCTGTCTCTGGTTCGAAGTGTCAATGACCAGCCAATCGCGCTCCTTCACTGCGTGCTGGAATATCCGACACCTTACGAGCACGCAAACCTGAACAAAATCACGACTTTGAAAAAAAGCTACGCGGAAGATCCAATCTATGCAGACAAAAACGGTTCTCCAATCCTCGTTGGTTACTCGGATCACACGAAGCCGGATGCCTGCGCCGATGTGATCAAAACTGCATACAACCTCGGAGCTGTCATCGTTGAGAAGCATTTTACATTGGATAAAACATTGAAAGGCAACGACCATTATCACGCGATGGACCCGGAGGATGCAAGAAAGATCCTGAAAGGCATCGAATTCATCGACACCCTGCGTGGCAGCTATGATCTGAAATGTCTGGACTCCGAGGCATCTGCCCGTTCCAACGCCAGACGTTCGATCGTCACCACCTGCGACATCAAAAAAGGCGCGATCCTCACACCGGAGATGCTTACCTACAAGCGTCCCGGCACGGGAATCCCACCTGAAAAAATGAATGAAATCATCGGAAGAACTATGGCTGTTGATGTCAAAGAGGATACGATTCTGCAGGAGAATATGATTATATAAAATAACTCAAGCGCAGGATTATTTTAATCCTGCGCCTTTTCTATAAATCAAACATTAGCATATATAAAGGCATTGTAATCTTATTTCCAATCACTCCAACATTTTGCGATGACAGTTTGAAACCATATTTGCATATTCCTGCCTCTAATATTTTGTTTAACGAATTTGCTTTCTTTCTACCCGCTTTTACTTCTACAGGAACAATACCTTCTTCACTTGTAATCAGAAATTCTAATTCCATTGTAGACTTAACATCTTTATAAAAATATATTCTCTCTATATCCTTTTTGATCAAAAAATCTGCAACTAACGCTTCATACAGACCTCCTTTGGCTGTTCCAAGCATAATATTCATGCTTTTCTCTTCCATCGCACCATCTTCAATCAATGCTTTTTTCAATGCAAAGTCAAAACCTGCCATAAGAAGTCCAATATCGGTTGTATACATTCTAAAATTATTTTCTTCTTTGTATGCCTCCAATGGATATTCTATTCTTTTGACATTATAAACCGGTTTTAACATATAGGCATTGATAAGCCAATCTATACTATCCCCAAATTTAGGTGCCGTTCCCTTCGATTCCACCTGGCTATATTGAAATTTATGATTTTCCTTCGTTAATTGTGCCGGAATGGAACGATAACATTTCTCTGCACGGATTTGAATATCCGGCGAAGCATAATGCGCAATATCAACAATATAATCACGATATAGTCTTCTCTGCACATCATCCACATCTTTCAGATTTTTCGTATCGATATATGTTTTTACAACCTCCGGCATTCCACCGATTACCATATAGCGCCGCAGATAATCCAGCAGTTTCATGTGAATTGCATGTGGTACCAGTAAACGTTTTTGAAAACAATCCCTCACCTTTTCGATTACATCCTGTGACACATTGTTTGCCCACAGAAATTCCTCAAAGTCTAAAGCATACATATTCATATACTCTACATTTCCAACCGGATAAGAACTCGTCTGTCTATAATTCATCCCAAGTCCGGACCCTGTTGCAACCACATCATATCGCTGATCCTGTGTCCAGAACTTCAAAGACGTAACGGCCTCTGCACACTCCTGTATCTCATCCAATAAAATCAATGTCTTCCCCGGTATAAACTTCGCAGTAGGTACATATAAAGATAAATTGAGCAGCAGCGAATCAACATCCAATCCGCCCTCAAAAACCGCCTTATATTCCGGATTTTCAATAAAATTCAATTCAACAAACGACTCATACGATTCTTTTCCAAACGCTCTGACAATATATGTTTTTCCAATCTGCCTTGCACCACTTATCACAAGGCTTTTTCGATTCTCTTTTGCTTTCCACTCACACATAGTATGCATGGCTTTACGCATCAACATACAATCGCCTCCTCGCAATCCTGTTATTTTATTTATATTTTAACAAGCTAAATTTATTGCGTCAACAACAACTATCGAAAAAATCTCATATTTTAATATTTTACTATCAAAAAAATCTCTCATTTTAATATTTTTACGTAGAAAAATATTTTAGTTTTCTATTTTTTTTGCAAAATAAGCCCCAATCTGTGCAATCAATGTGAGTGCCTGCGCCTTTAGTTCCTGCGGAAATGCCGTCAGGACAGGCGCGGTCTCAAAGCTAAGCACCTGGTCAAATCCAATCTTACGCAATCCCCGGATAAACCCTTCCCAATCTGTGGAAGTCACATTCTCACGTGTTCTCGTGAATGTGAAAGGAACCTGATGCAGATCCGCCACTCCATCATTGTCATGGATATGTAGAACTTTAAGTCTTGAACCAAGCGTCGTCAGAAAATCTTCGAAATCAAGTCCAACCAGATTTGCATGTCCGGTATCAAAGCAAAAGCCTAACACCTCCGCCTGATACCGCTCATTCATCCGGTCGATCCGCGCAGCCGCCTTCCTGGCGTCACAGCAAGGACCTTCTACCAGATGTCCGCCGATTCCACCATACAGATTCTCGATGCAGATCGTGATTCCCAGCTCCTTTGCCAGAGGGGCTATCGTATCCAGGAAACGTTCGGTATAGTCCCATTCCGCCTCTTCCGAGCCAAGGAACCGCGCCAGCTTAAACCCGTGCACGACAATATTTTTACATTCTAAGAAATGGCAGATATGCATACTTTTCACCGCCATTTCCTTCTGCAGAAAATCATTGATTTCTTTCTTACCATTCGGGACATATACCGGATATGGCATGTGCATCTGATTGATTCGGATTCCCGCCTTCTTCGCACCTTCCTTATGCGCCGAGAAAAACTGCTCTATCTCCGGGATTGACTGACTAAAAAAAGCATTTACCTTTCCCTCGTATAAATCCTTGTTCGTCAGATAACTGTTCAAACTAAAATCTGTACAGGAAAATCCAGCATCCTTCAACATCTGAAATCCTTTTTCCGGGCACTGATCCTCCACGACATTCCTGCTTTGTACACCAATCTCAAGCATTATTTTCTCCCTTCGTCCGTCAACCGCTCGAAATGAAACTGCGGCAGATACTCATCATTGAAATAAACAATCGGATTCGGGAGTCCCATCTTTCGAAGCTGCTGCTCAATCTCCCGATAATAAATATTGCAGATAAAGACTGCGGTATCCTTGTCCAATTTCTTCAAATCCTCCGGATTATGAATTTCCAACCCATCGAGTCTGCTTCCCCATAAATGCGGGTTATTGTCACAGGTGTATAGCGGCGGATACTTCTCGCCATAACATTTCAGATAATTCCGGCACATATTGCCTGCTCCGAACAGTACACGGCTCCCATATCGGGCAAGCGTCGTCTCAATCTCAATCTGCCAGCACAGATAATCTGCCACCTGCTTTGCGTACCGCAACAACGCAGGACGAAGTAAGGGTGATGTGGCAGATGCGGTATCCTCCAGGTTCAAGACCAAAATCCCATCAAAAGCAATCTTCCTCAACCCACGGATCAACCCGAGCCAGTCCGTCCGCGAAGCCTTCTTATCCGCTGCTGTAAACGGAAGCAGTGCCTGCACTTCGCTTCCATTTCCATCCTGCAAGATCACCGCTTTTACTCGATCCCCAAACGGCGTAATATATTCATTCAGATCCTGTCCGCATACATTGCAGACTCCCATATCTACACAGAATCCAAAGCGCGCTTCTCCCGCTTCCGTATTCAATGCGTCGACCCACGCCACAGCTTCCGCCGCATCCGAGCATACGCCCCGTATCAGATGTCCACCGACATTCCGGCACATGTTTTTCAGTAATATCTTCACATTATGTGTTCTCGCTTCATCAAGCAAGGACAGATAATATTCGCGGTTGACCGTCCATAATGCATCTTTTTCTACGTCCTCCACGATTGGTTCGACAATCCGGTACTCACATGCCGCATCGCCCCACGCATCCGTCTCGTCCTCAGAAAGTCCGCAGATCACGCCCTGATCCAGAAATCCGGCATCCGCAATATCCATGATACCCTGTCTTGGACGATCCTTATCTACAATTCCTTTTGGTGAACATACTATCTTCATGTTATAATCTCCACTTCTAAGATTTCGGTCATTTCATCCGTGCATACATTACTTTCCAAACCGATCGCTATAGCCTCTCTCGAATCTCCGTCGAACTGATTCCCTTCGTATAATCAAAAAATACGAGATCTGCGCCATGCTTGTTCAAATATTCCTTCTCTGCAAGCCAGCTTCCATCATCGCCATGATCATCACCCGAAAACTGCACGTCGAACTGAAACATCTTATACGCATCCCGGATTCCTCCAAACCCTGTCGGAAGTGCTTCCACCTGATCCGCATACCGGCATGCCTTGACAACCTCGACACGATCTTCACAGGAAATCACCGGATACTTGTTCTTCTGCCGATAACAATCTTCATCCGACACCACACCTACAATCAGATAATCACACAACTCCTTGGCTCTCTGCAATAGTCGCACATGTCCTGTATGGAACATGTCAAATACACCTGCAACATATCCGATATGGTATTTCTTCTTCATTTCCGTGCCGGACTCCTGTGTTTGCTGCGCCCCCGCGGCCTTTGCAGATAAAGCGGTCCCTGGATCAATCCCTTCCTGCCTATATGCCGGTTTTGCGTAAGAACGACTTGTATCAAAGATTCCATAATCTGTAATCCCCATTGATTCCAACTGCTTCGCTACGGATACATAGCTCTTGATACAGATTAAAACCTTATAGTCTTCTTTCGAAAGTTCATTTAGATATTCCGGAGATTTGATTTCATAGCCATCCAACCACTGCCCCAAGCGGTTCTCATTGTTGTCCAGAATACATGCAATCTCATAAGATTTTCCATACATAGCAATAAACCGCTTTGTAAATGCGCCAGAGCCAAAGAGAATCAGCTTCCGGTCTCCCAGGTTACGGAAGATATCAACAAATTTGCGTTGGTATTCTTCCTCGGAGTAGTTCATGCGCTGTCGGTTCGCATTGACGACTTCAGGGTTGCGGCGGTACGTTTCATGATAAACCTGCAATTCCTTTTCTTTCCGCAGCGTACTTAAGAACTTCCATTCCATCTCCTGCCAATGTTCTAGTTTTGCAGTCAATCCATAACGTTCCAGCAATTCCCGCATAGGCAAGAGCTTTTCAAACTGGATATTTCCAGAATAAAAAGTGGAAATCATACGATAAATAACCATATTAGCGGGGTAATTTTCTGCACAGAATTCCTGATCATAAAACATAAACCCGCCATCTTTGTAGAAACTGTTTAACGGCACCATATCTACATATGCTTTCTTCAGAATTGCTCCATTTCCATCTCCACGATCCGGGGAAACAATCTCCGAAGACTGTAAAATCAAATCGCGGAAACGATCCATCTCCTGAAAAAAAGCTCCTCTATCCTGTTGAATCAATCGTTTCAGATATACCTGTCCAACTTCCGCCTCTATATATGGCATAACATAACTTTGACCATCCAGAGCTGCTTCTACTACAGAAATTCCATGTTGCTTCAAGTCCGTGGCATTCGCTATTAACTGTTCTAACCGATGCTGCCCTTCTGGATATGCAGCTCTTTTTTCGACAATCCCAGATTTATGTATAATTGTAAATAACGCATCTTCTCTCCCGCGTTCCAGAGACGCCGTTACATGGTCGACATCTGAAAGCGCTCCATCCTTAGAACATTCTATCAGATATGCATTTGCCATTGAATGGAACATTCCATTCTCTAACAGGCCTGCATATAAGGCTTCTTCCTCCAGGAAAACAGAATCCGGATAATTATATGTCGGAAACACCCGATTTGCCAGATCCTCGTTCGGCAGATAATCTTCTGCAAAAATCAGTGAAGGGTTATCTAAATCTGACAGAATCGAATAAAACTGATATGTATCAAATCCTGCATTTCGAAGCATCTGCTCCCACTCGGATTTTGAATACATCCTTCCATTAAATGTATCTTCTTTCTTCGAATATGCCCGGCGATAATTTTCTATCCCATCAAAATTCCGTCCCGTATATGGATCTCGATCCCCGCAGAAATATCGGATTCCAAGGCGGTTATTAACGCTTAGAAGGAGTTTACCTGTTGGGGATAAACAGCTATATATACCTTCTAATATATCACTCGGATTATCATATACCTCTATATCATTTCCCATAACTATATAATCATATTCATTGACTATACTTGAACTATTATCAAAGATATCTGAAAATGTTTTCCAATCAACTTTTAATTTCTTTTCTAACAAAACGGAATACATCTCATCATGTTTCCCGTCATTGTACGTTATATAAAGCACATTCTCTCCGACGCCAAAATCATACCATTGAATCAACCCTTTAGGTATTTCATGAATAAATGTCTCCTCTATCATCGCACAGAATACTCCTCATTTATCTGTTCTGAACTGCCAGTCTCTTTGCTTCCTTTATGCAATCTTCTATAGAACAATATGTCCATCTTCCATAACGTCCCAATTTATACACTTCCTGCTTTTCAAGTTGTTTTAAAACCCATGATACTTCTTTCTTTACTCTTTCTGTTATATGAACATACGCAGAAGGTATAACAATCGAATTATAGCCAATCAATTTATGATCTGAAATAATTCCACATTCTTTCAAATTACTAATCGTCTTTTCCAATTCTACATCTATATTAATCTCTTCATCAAGTTTATATCCTATTTCAACATAAAGGCTCAGTTTACCAGTTTTCAAAATATTATCATAAAATCCAACCCTGTAAAAATTGATATCCTTACTCGGATAATATATCCAATGAACATCGTCAATTCGTGATTTTTTGTCAAAACCCAAATTAAAAACTAAAACCTTATTTGCCTGTAAATCTTTAAGAACTTCTTTATATTGGCTTAATCCATTCATCATCAAAAAAGAGTTTAATGGCATTGAACTGATGAGTCTGTTGTATTGGATTTCTTCCTTATCCGTTTTCAATATATGTTGTTTCAAATCAATATCGCGTATTTTTGTACCATACATAATTTTATCTTGATCAACATTTTCTAAGAGCGCATTTACAAATGTAATCGCCCCCCTTTGTGGATATTCAAAAGAATCATTATAAGAACAATATGTATGATTCCGAAAATTACGAACAATTTCCTCCTTATCTGCATAAGGGAAAAATCTTCCCATAGCATTTTTATCTAGTACGTTTAAATTACATGCATACAGTTTTTCATTATATGGTTTTAGGAACTTTTCCGTAATTCCCCTTCCGAACTTTCCATATAACATATCTTCAAAATTCTCATACTCTTCTTTTTCCTGTTTAGTAAAAAGGTCATATAAGCAATCAATAAATTCTTCTTTTGGTAATTGATGAATATTCATTTGAAATGGATAATCAATATACTCGCCTTTATAATATATTTTTGTATTCTTTTTCGCTATAACAATTTCACCCGCATCTATCTTACTTTCAAAAAAATTCTTGATCTCCGAATCTGAAAAATGGAAAAAATGTCCGGCACAATCCCATACAAAATCCTTATAATAAAATGTTTTACACAAGCCTCCCGGTACTATATCTTTTTCTACAATAAGATAGTCTGTATTGCAAAAATTAGCATATGATAACCCACTAACTCCCGCTCCTATTATTGCTACATCTACTTTTTTCATAATATTCACCCACTATATATATACATATGCTGTACACAATTGTTTTCTAATTGTTTTTTTATGTCCTGACTATACTTTTTATTAGCTATAATAAATTTTTTTTCTGCACTTTTTTTCATCACCACTTGAGGTGATTCAATCTTCCATAAACCAATTTTCTTTCCCCATAATATAGAATTATTATCACAGATTGCCTCAATGACTATATTTCTTTCAAGCAATTTCTCAATAATTTCATTACCAAGATTTCCACATCCAAAAACAATCACGTTGTCTCCATTTATATACTCTAGCATTTTATTTAAACTTCTTTGATTCTGCAGTTCTTTATCTCTTAATCCACTTGCATATTCTCCAAAATTATTACATAGCAGACGAATTTTATTCCTCGACTCTTTGTCTAAAAGTTCTTCTACCTCATCTATATTTATCACATGATTGGTCAATATCTGTTTTGCCCACCTATAATATATATCTAACTTTATTGATTGGTAATCAAATTCATTATTTTTCAATATATAGTTTATTTCACAAAGTATTGCTTTTGAATACCGAGCCCAAAAATATTTTTCTTGTACTCTCGATATTTTTGAACATATATTCAAGTCATCTAGCAATCTAACATATTCTTGATATGTAAATTGCATCCCTTTTAACGATGTTGTAGAATTTCCTTGGCGAAATAAACGATAATAATATAATGGTTTATCTATGAACATACATTTTGTTGCATATACTGTTACCAAGTGTGTAAATCCAATATCCTGATATGCCGCTCCGGCAGTTTCATTACAAAAAATTCGATTGTTCAGTAGAAATTCTCTATTATACAATCCGCGCCATATGTAATAATCTATACCAATAATCTGTGGCTGTTCTTTACTCGAAATTACAGAATTATTAATACTTGGTTCTTCATCCCCAAATTTCATTTTATTTAAAATATTTATTTTTCCATATGACTTAACAGATATTGCGCCTGCTTTTATGTAATCTAAATGATTTTTTTCTACCAACGGATAAAGTTCACTAAACATGTTCTCATCAATATAATCATCTGTTTCTATGATCGCTATATACTCTCCTGTTGCCTTCTTAATTCCCATGTTTACCTGATATCCATAGCTTTTTTTATCACTCTGCAAAAGCTGAATTCTATTATCACGCATCTTATAATCTTCTAACTTCTCATAAGTTCCATCAGTTGATCCTGCATCAATACATAGTATTTCTATATCCGCAAATTTCTGATTAAGCACGCTTTGAATACATTCATCAATATATTCCGAAACATTTAACGATGGCATAATGACAGATATTTTTACACTCATGCTTTCTCTATTCCCTCCAATAAAATCAACCAGCCTAACTGTTATAAATAATTTTACAATCCATTACGTTCTTATCTATTAGCTGTTTACGCAATATCATTCCGTCACTCTTTACCGCAATAAAAAAAATCGCATTCTTTACCTTAACTGCACGCTCCACTGAAACAATTTCCACATCCTGTAGCTTCGTTCCCTGTCGTTCTCTATTGTTGTCACAAACGTAACAAGGACGTATTTCCTGTCGCATCAATATATGTACCGCCAATTCACCATATTTTCCTGCTCCAACAATTATTATCGGTGCATTTTCTTCTAGCCGAAGCATCGGTACCTTAAATAGCAATTCCCCAAGGAAGAAATTCAACCATGAGTTATTTGAAAAATACTTCATAAAATCGTTATTATAAGCATACAACTTAGTAGTTTCTTCTTTCATAATTGTCTTTACGTCATCGAGATCATCTAGCAATAATAATGTATCATATTGAAATTCCAAAGTATTGCACAAAATATTATAAATTGCTTGTTTTTTTTGAATATCTTGCTTCTTCAGAAATCCCGAGATATTCCTTACAACATCCTCAACGACCCGAAATCCGTCTTTTTTGTGTCTTATCCTTCCTATATTGCTTATACTTTGTCCCTCAACCCCAATTCGATATCGATAAACATTTGTTTCATACTTTATAACGGAATTTGCATACAATATCATATAACTAACAAATGCATCATCAGAAAAACTACAATTTTCCGGTAAATAAACATTATTATCCTGTAACAGGCTTGTTCGAATCGTTGCCTCTGCTGCATGCAAATTTTCCAGCAAATCATATGTCTTTCCTGCTAATTCATATTTACGTCCATATTTAAAATAATGCCTATTTACTTCCGTGGTTTCCTTTGTAGTTACTCTTTTATATGGAGTCAAAACCAAATCTGCATCTTCATTTGTAAGCTTTTGCAGATGCTTTTCCAGAGAAATAGTATCATACCAGTCATCTCCATCTAACATTCTAAAATATTTACCGGTCGCATGTCTAATAGAGTAATTTAAAGTGGAGCCATGTCCACCATTTTTCTTATGTATTACATGAATACTCTGTGGATACCTCTTCTCATATCTTTGCGCAATAATGGCTGTTTCATCTGTCGACTCATCATCCACAACAAATATTTCCAACTTATCCAGCCATTCTTTTTTACACAATAGAGAATCTAACGTCTTACCAATATATGACTCTACATTATACGCAGCTATTGAGATTGTTAATATCTTTTGTGGCATATTTCTAAGTTCCTTCCTTACACTAATTGTTCTGCTATTGGAATAGGATAATTTGCTGCATCCATACCATGACATCTATGACACATATCCAAATACCCTTTTTCCGAATACCCAAGATTAAACTCTAATAATATCTTTTTATAATTATCATCGTTCAATTGTTCCAAATCCAGATAGTCATCCTGCCCTTCATTAAAATGCAGATTATCTGATACGCTTCTAGCCATCACACAAAAATACAGTTTATTGCCTCGTACTTCTCTGCATGGAGTTAAGCATCTGTCAAATGTTTGAATTAATTTTTCTTCGTCCATGTCGTTGTTTAAATAATCAAATCCATAATCTATCCAATAGCCATCTTCATCATATAATTTATAGTCAACTTCAAATTCTTGAAGTCTTTTTATCAACTTTATATGTGATTGACGCAATCGTGGCAATTCTTTTGCATAATTAGATATCCGATAAAGTACTTGATATTTTTGACTTACCTTTAATGTTTCTTCGTTTGGGATAATCGTCCCATTTGTTGTAATACTAAAAATTCCTATTTTTCTTCTATATTTATTTCCAATATACACAATTACTTTTGAAAGATCTTTATATAATAATGGTTCTCCACCAATTAATACAAATTCATTTATATAATCCACTTTTGAAAAAAACATATCTACACTTTTATATACTTCTGCTAAATCTAAGTCTTCTGTCTGATTACCGACATTATAACAAGCATGTGCACACTTTTTACATTTCAATGAGCATCTCTCGGTCAATGTGATTTGTGCCAAGTTCATGTATGTTTTATTTAGAAAATATGTAGCAATAACCGGTAAAATCTTGCTATGAAACTCATCTTCAAAAAAGAAATCTCTTCCATGGATTAGATTCTCCTTTTCAAGCTGTTGCGCAATTTCAAGAGAATACCTTTTCGAAACACCAATTACGATTGCAACATCTGAATTTTCAGACATATATTGGCTCAATGACATAATTGCATGTCCTAACAATCTTTGTGCCCGTCGCTCTTTATTATTATCAATGAATCCTCCTAACAGGTCTAATGCTCTAACACATCTTCCTGTACTTTCACCAATTTGACCTGCTCCAAAAATATATATACTTTTATGAAATTGATCTTTTAAGGAGAAAGCAAATTCATCCATTTCATGTCCTTTACGTGTCCATTTCATTTTTAATTGTCTCCTTACTCCCAAAATCTATTTTTAGTACTATCTGGGACTCATACGATTCATCCTTATCAATTTTATCCAAATGTGCATCTTCCACAATATCAGATACTGTCTTTCCCTCTATTGCCTCTTTATATTGGCTTCCGCGCAAACTCCACTCATATTCATTATCTAATTGACCTAAATCAATCGCCTGATAACCCAAACATGCAAGATCATATGCTAATATAGTTGCCACGGATCCCAAAGTGATTAATATTAAATCGTTGTCTTTGGCAATTTTAATTACCGAATTATATATTTCATCATACATATTATAGCAGTTACTATCAGGGCACAAAATTCGCCTAACGCTACATGCACTTTCAAATAAATTATTGTTATATCCTGTTCTTGTATAATTACCTTCAATCAATACTATATTTCTATCTTTAAATAGCGCTTTATATAATTCAAATATTTTTTGTGATCTTTTTTTATCCTTGTACATCATATATGCTCTTGATACATAGGCATCATAATATACTCTATTTTTCTCTAATAATCTCATATGTTCATTTCGAACATCTTCTGTTAAATAAGCTCGAATATCATCTGCTGCAGTATCTGTATATTTGTCCAAGCATCCATAATTATCAGCAACAGCAACAACAACATTAGGATTTGTATTATGTAAAACATAGAGCAATTTTTTTGAAAAACCCTCATTCACCTTTTGAAACGATGCCCGATTACGACCTAACATAATTTCAAACTCTCCATCGCCAAAACGGCACAAAGATTTTTTTTCTTCTATGATAATTTTTAGCAATTCTTCTGCAGGTTTAATTATAGGACCTACATATTCTCCATATTCATATTTAGCATTTTGGGCCTGTAACTCAAATTTCTTCATTTTCAATTTAGTCAAATAATATTTTTTAGGATATGGATTTAAAAAATCATATTCCAATATTTCTTCATGCCAAAAATAAATAACCTTTTTATCAGGTACTTGAAGCTCTTTTAATTCCTCTTTAATTTGAATTATATCTAAAGTTGTTACAATTATAAAATTAAATGTAATTTTATTAATTTCTTCTTTCTTTTTAACTTCCCAATTTTTTCCTTCAATTCTTATGTTATTCTTGTTTCTATCTATAAATCCAACCAAATGACACTTATTTAAATTTAAAGAATCTATAATTATTTTTGATCTTTTTCCTAACCCCCAAATTAAAATATCAACCACCAAATCACCTCCGTTTAAAACAATATATAGTTGTTTATCTTATTTTTTTCTAGCGTTGCTATAATTTCTTCTTGATATTTCTCCACAACAGCAACTATAATTCCTCTTGATGGACTTTGTTCAAACTTTTCAACGGTGATAACAGGAATACCTTCAACATTTTCAATGTTACCGTTCCCATCAGATACCACAATTCCCTGTGGATTTATATTCAAAACTTTGCAAATCTTAAGACAATCCCGGCATCTTGTGCCAGCTCCATATAAATATATTTGATTATTTATACGTTTAAAGTCCCTTATTTTCTCTAATCTCTCCTTGTAATTCTTAATATCACTATAATCCCGAATACCTAAATTGTTATTTAGACTTGTCCAAAGATAACTCAACTCGCCCTGTAATTGCTGGAAAAACTCTGCTGCAAAAGACGACGATATAGCTACTTTAACCTCATATCCCGCATCTTGAACCACATATTGGAAAATCCGTTCAATTGCATGATTAATTTCTCCGTCATCCCTTATCGGTTCGTCAGGGAAATCTTTATATTTCCATTTTATTCCATAGAGTTTCTTTAATGCACATGTCCGTGCCCAGAAAACTGTACTTAATGCAATCGGTGGCTCATCCTCTGAAATGTTTACATGCAAATTTAATAAATCGGCTAATTTGTGGGTATTACTGTAGTTTTTTCCCCATGTTCCATTAATCCATGCACCCTTATCTCCTTTGTGAGGCGGAAAAGGTACATACATCCCTAAAGCTTTATCATTTTGAAAACTTTCTAATATATTTGTTATGTAGTGTTTTGATTCCAACATATTAGACCATAAATTTCTTTTCCATAATTTTATATAGTCTTCATCATTACAACATTTCTCTTTCTTATCATGGATAAAGCAAACATAATCATACTTAAAAATAAAGGGCTCTGCACATACTAATAATGCGCTAATATCTCTGCCTCTATTTTCTTTTTTTACTTTTATATAACGACTACTTCGGAACTCTTGTAAGATGCTTTCCTTCGACGATATAATATAAATATCTATGTCTTCAGGAATGTTCTGTATATACCAATCGTATTCATGTATCTGTTCGTCATAATACAGAAAAATAATAACTGCGGCAGTAATACCTGCATTTACAATATGAGATATATTCTCTTTTTCATCTGAAATTATAGTATATAAATTTTTCATTCAATTACACCTACAATAAAACAACTTGTAAAAAAGTATTTACAAAACCAATAGATCTTGTAAATCATTATCCTTCGATTTTGACAGATCAATTGTCTTAAGTATTTTCATCTATCAGCTGCTCAGCTACTGGAATTGGAAATTTTTCTGCATTTTTTCCACGGCACCTATGGCACATTTTCAAATACCCTTTCTCCGAATACCCATAATTATATTCCATCAATTCCTTTTTATAATTATCTTCACTCATTTTCTCTAAATCAAGATAATCTTCTTCATTTTCACCAAATCCCATATTGTCTGACACGCTTCTTGCCATAACACAATAAAATAATTTACTACCCCGTACCTCTCTGCATGGCGTATGGCAAGCATCAAATAGATCAATTAAATAATCTTCATCTATTTTGTTATTTACTTCGTCAAACCCATAATCTATCCAATTTCCATCTTCTGAAGCCAACACGTATGATATTCCATATTTATTTAATTCTCTTATCAACTTATCTTGTCGTTCTTTTATCCATGGCAAAGTTTTAGAATAATTTGATATTTCAAATTTTACACAATTATTTCTACACGCAATTAATACTTCTTCTCCAGGAATAATCGTTCCATTTGTGGTAATACAAAAATTTCCCATTTGTTTACGATAATGTTCCCCTATATATTCTATCGCATTTGCTAGCTCTCTGTATAATAAAGGTTCTCCCCCAATCAATACAAATTCTCCAATAAAATCTACTTTTTTAAAAAAACAATCTGCACTTTTATATACTTCCTCCAAGGACATATCTTTTGATGAAGAATTAACATATGCACATGCATGTGCACATTTTTTACATTTTAAAGAACATCTCTCTGTAAGAACAATTTGTGCTAACCACATAAACGTCTTATTGTATTCATAAACTGCGATTATAGGAAGTATCTTACTAACAAATTCATCAGTCAGATAATAGTCCTGTCCTCTATGTAATCCAGCACCCGTAAGCTGATTTTCTATCTCGTTTGAATTATTCTTATATGTAGTTGCAATGACGATAGCTTTTTCATTAGTCCTTTCCAGATACTCATCTAGAGAAAGCACTTCCATCCCCAAAAATTCTCTCCCCTGTTTCCTAATGCTATTATCTATAAATCCTCCCAGCATTCCAAAATTCATTAAACTATATCCCAGTCGTTCACCAACCTGTCCTGTTCCAAAAACATATATATTTCTTTTAAAGTTCTCTGAAATCAAAGAGGCGCATTCGTCAAATTCTCTTCCTTTATTTTTCCATTTCATATACATCTACCTCATTTTATAATTCACAACTCACATCATCTAAAATTTCTTTTAATGATACAATTTTACAATTTGTCCTGTTTTTTAGAAGATTGTATATTTCATTATAAATATGTATAGTTGTAACAACAATCATTTCCGTTTGGGGAAGTATATTATCCGGACTATATACATTCTCCATATTTAATCCTTCTGCATTTTTATCGATAATATAATCACAGGTTATCTTATCTTGGCTCTCCATTTCTGATAATAACTGTTTTCCCAACATACCATATCCATATATGGCAATATGCTGTATATTTTCACTTTCAAAATACTTAATAATTGAAGACTTATTTCTTTCCAAATAAAGCCATGTGTCTAATAGATTTTTTTCCGCTATATAACGTGTTTTCTCTGCTTGCAATCGCGCTAATATTCTATCTTCTTCTGAATTAGAATCTGCTTGTTCATATTTATACATTTCATCTGTATAATATTTTTCTGCATAAGAAAAAGCCTCTAAGTATTCATAACCATATTCTGTATCTGGCTCAAGGTATGTTCCTTCTCCCCATTCATTCCAGGCATTAACAAATACAAATTCATTTCCTGCAACAGCATTTTTTGCATATAAATCCGCCAAATACACTTTGAATTTTTCGGGTGTTGAATTAAAGATAACAGTCCCTGCGTTTCCACGTCTAGGAGAATCGTCATATCCTGTAAATCCACCATAATAGGTCTTTGTTCCCATCGGCTCATTCTTTAACAACGCATTCCAAATATCATCATAAGGTACATATCTTGCAACTTCTGTCCTCTTCACATTATTATATCTCTCATTGAAATACTTTTTTATCGTTGACATCGGTTCTTGAACAAATCTAGCATCAAATAGCTCTGGGCACTCTTCATTCCTACATGCCCCAATCATATATATGCCATCATATCCCTCACCAATTGCTAATTTATTCCATAGTTCATACATATCATTTATGCATGCAATATCAAGAGGTCGATAAATCATAAACACAGGTTTATTATCTTTTTTAATATATCGCTGATCAGAAAAGAACGCTTTTAAATAATTAAAATGTTGAATCCAATCTGACTCACAACCATAATCCTGCTCCAATAGAACACCTTTTTTATCTTCGCCTTTATAATTCGTCTCAAATTGACTTGCCCAAACATTCTGATTATTCAGTTTGCTCCAGGATCTTACCCATGATTCATTTGCCCAACAAAAGCAAAATGGCATGTCTATATCTTTCCACTTCAACAAGTTCTCGGCTGGTTTTTCTAGTATTTTTTTCCCTTCTTTAAACCAATAATGATAAAAACACAAACCATAAACATGATACTTATGCATCAAATCTGCCTGCCATTGCATAGTTTTTTTATCCGTAAGATCATATTTATAATTATTTAAAGGGCACTTCGGTTGCTTATGCCCATCAAACAATGGTTTTGCACATTCCATTGCCCGCCAATCTGTAAATCCTTCTCCCCACCACATATTGTTTTCTTTCACATTATGGAACTGAGGAAGATACATTGCTATCGCTTTTGGGTTTTTTACCATTTTTATTCCCACCTTATCTCCGCATATTGTAATTAACCTCTATATTTCTCTGTAGGTACACTCATTAAATAATTTTTCCGGTGCCTTGATATATTCTGTTTTAATCCATCTTAACTTATTCTCTGGAATACCTAATTCAATTAAGTCAGCCCTTGCACTTACCACTGCTGTTTCTGATAAGATTGAAATAATTATATAATCATATTGATATTTTTTTATCTCTGATGGAGGAATAATATTCCAACTTTTAGCAAAATTTCTGTATCCTTTATCCGCCCAAGCTAAGACATCAATATTATCTTGAGTTTTTAAATAATTATATAAGTGAATACCCGCGGTCCCAGCTCCATACAGAATAATTTTACAATTAAACGGAACTATTCCATATGGTTTTAAATATCCCTCTATTCCTTTATCAAACATATATGGGCATTTGCATAGTAACAAATACAATACGAAATAACGAATCTGAAATTCAATATTATCGGTTTCTTTTGCACCATTAAATCGACTAATCCAATTGTAATAATGTTTTTTTACTATTATTGGAATATCTTTTCGTACTGTTCTTTTGGTTGAATTTTCCCGAACCCTATAATGATAAAAACATTTATGAGTAACATATAGAGATCTATTAGCAATAATACAGGGGTACACACACATAACATCGTCCACCAAATTATCGGTTGGTTCTTCTAACATCTGATATTTTTCTATAGCACTTTTTTTAAACAGTTTGGTAACCAAATACGGCATTACTCCATGTCTAAAAAATTTACCTGAATATATTAAAAATGGTGCAAGCAACTTATCGAATCTTTCGCCTTTGTATCTTCCCTCCTCAAGAAAAGACGCTCTTTCCTCTCGTCTTCCATCTTCCCATGAATCAATAACTCCAGATTCAACAATTTCAACATCTTCCTTGATAGCATATTGCATTAATACTTCAAACATTTCCGGATCAATCCAATCGTCCCCATCGACATATCCTATATATTCTCCTGTTGCAACTTTCATTCCAACCTTTCTCGCTTCATCTTGTCCTCCATTTTTTTTATGAATGACAACAATTCTATTATCTCTACGAGCATAGCTATCGCATATTTGCGGACAACGATCATCTGATCCATCATCTATAAGTATAATCTCTAAATTCGTATATGTCTGTGATAATATGCTTTCTATACATTGTTCCAAATAATCTTCTACTCTATATATGGGAACAATTACGCTTATTTTTTCCATTTCCACCTCTATATTTTTACATAACATACTTTTTAAAACGTACAATTTCTGATTCATCAAAAGTATACTGTATCTTTTTTTCTGGAAGACTTGCAATTAAATCATGTACTTTTGCATCATCTACTTCTAATTTAGATATTTCATATATAATTTCCGCAATCTTGCTCATAGTTTCTTTGGGCCAACCATATCTTGCTATTTCTTGAGTGCCAAACCTTATACCATAACCATGAAATAATTTTTTATGCTTTTTATTAAATGTTATACCAAATCTAATTCCATTCTCATATATTCGATTCATAACATCCTCGCTTGTATACATAAAAATCTCATGTGTTTCCGTATATACGTTTCCTGCAGTGCCAATATTAAACCCATATTTATGAAGTGCCTGTGCCAGCGAATTTGACAATTCGATGATATGCTCCTCATATGTTTTCCCAAATATTTCAAATTCAATCAATGCAAATAACAAACTTACCTTTTGATGCATTTGTGTATGTCGAATATATATTGGATTGATTGTAGTTTCTAGTTTTGTATGAATTTTTTCATCATTTGTCATTATTATTCCGCTTGCAGGGCCTGGAAAGGTTTTATGAGTTCCTCCAAAAAGAACCATATTTTTTATTTCATCTAAAGGATTAGTTATTATCCCTGCCCCAATTAACCCTAATATCTGGCTTGCATCATATAATAATATTGTTTGTTCAGTATTCATCTTCTGAATTTCAAAAGGACGGATTATATCCGACGGAGCAATAAGAACAAATTTTACGTTTTCTTCCTTTAAATAAACATTTAACCTATCGTAATCTATATCCTGTTTTTTATAATCAAATGGTGCCTCAGATACAACCAACCCCAACCTCTCTGCTATTGGTTTTACAGAGGAATGTCCTCCGGCATCTGTTCCTAATATCACAATTTTATCACCAATATTCGAAAGTGCGGTAAGCACCATCATTAAACAGTTCATCCCCGTTAAAGTTCTAGCATCTGTATATTTCGCATGAAATATTTTCTCGCATTTTTCAGAAATCATTTGATAGAAAGGCAACAAATATGTACTTCCAATAAAATTATCTTTTTCCATATATGAATAAGTATTTCCAACAATATATCTTTCTTGAAACCCCATAGACAATGGCAATTTTACAAACGGTGATATCACATTTTCTGCTGCACATAATGGTAAAGTCATATTATAATACGAAGAAAAACTCTCTATAAGATTCAATAATTCTTGCAAACTATCATCATATCGTTTAATACCGACAATGCTATGGTCATTTGCAACCTTACATAAATATTTATGTTGTTCGTAAATAAAAGTAAAACCTCGACTCAAATCTTCCTTGGAAATTGGTTTAAATTGTTTCAATTTACCTTGATTTGTTCCTAACTCAATTGCCATTTTTGAAATAATCTCTGATTTTGTATCATTAATATAATCGGTATCAAATTCTCTCAATTCCTCTAATGAATCAAATTCATAAATAATATTATTGTCACATCTTTTAGCATACATATATAGCTGAGACAGATGTTCATCTTGAATATCCGCCCAAAATTTTCCCATCGTCTCAGGATAATTATATTCCTCTTCCATTATATTTAAAAAATTTTCAGAAAATCTTTTATTAAAGTATGCATATCCCAAAGTTACCCATGTATCATTTGCAGAATAAAAAGTGTTATTGATCTTATCATATATATCTGTTTCTATTCCCCGTTCCTCTGTTTGTCCTTCTTTATATACACAAGTATAATATGCATCATATGCATATGTCTGAAATATATTTGTATTAAAATATAAATCTGCAGAAGTGACTATTGTATTACCCAAATACTTTCTTGCAGCATAAACACTTGCATGATTATTTCTTACATTATATGTATCTGTTTCAACTAAAACCACTCCATATTTATCCCTAAGATAATAAAACCTTTCCTTCATATATCCAACAACAATCACAATTTGCTTTATACCTTTTTCAATTAATTGCTTAATTTGTCTTTCAATTAAAACCTCTCCCTTTACCTTCAATAAAGCTTTAGGCGTTTCAAAACAAACAGGAACAAACCTCGAAGAAATACCCGCTGCCAAAATAATTGCTGTATCAATTTTATGTACTTCTAAATATTTTTTAGCTTTTAATGTCAATCTACCTCCTGCAACATACCCAGCATGTTCCATGTTTTTATATTCTTGTTCTATTATAGAAAATGGTTTGTATAATATCTTTGCATACGTCCTTATATCCCAAGGAATTCCATCACTTATATTTATCGCTATATCAAACATAATTTTATTCATTTTCTATCTCTCCTCATCAAAACTAAATTTTAACTTTGAAACTGGATGCGCTTTTCTTTTTTCCTTGGGTGGCAGTTCTAGATAATTGCCATACATGAATGTCAAATATTCATCCCATTTTTTGCATCCTAAAAGTGATACTCCTTCAAATATTATAGGCTGAACATCCAAATACCATTCTTTTTTATATCCGAATGTCCGATTACACGCCGGAAAAGTTAAACATTTCACCCAATTGCTCTTTTTTTTATTTCGTCGTAATATATATTTGTTATAAGATTTTTTTATCCTGCTCTCCGGTATTTTGTTTAATAACAAATATCCTAATTTCTTAATTCCCGTTTCACTTCGAATTGCAACCTCCGAATAAAATATTTTTCTATACATGAATGAAACAAAATTGCAAATAGCACGCAAAAAATAATTGTTGGGAACATAATCACAAACAAATACATCCAGAAACACACCTTGTTGATATGGCATAAATTCCTGATTCAATCTAACAAATTCTGTTCCTTTTCGTCGTAATTTTCCATATCCCCACCGATAGCCCTGTGTTCGATTCATATCCTGATAATAAAATCTAGTATTATCCAATTCAGAGTCTATTACTTCCATCAACTTATCGTATTCGCATCTATTCATTATTACATCCGCATCATCGTCCCACGGAATAAATCCCTTATGCCGAACAGCCCCTAAAAGCGTTCCACCATCTATACTATAGATTATATTATTTTTCTTACAAACGCGATCAAATTCTATCAATAATTCCAATTCTATTTTTTGAACTTTCTTTATATCTGTCTCTGTCAAATAATATCTTTCTGCCATAGCTATCTTCCTCATCCATATCATAACTACCAACCTACCCGATAAGTTTGCCTTGCGACTATAAGTCGTTGTTACCTGCTTACCTCTAAAGAGGTGTCAAAGAATCCGCCTTCCACATTACATTCATTTTCTAGCATTTCAGATTCTCCGCTTTATTTTTCTGTCTATATACAAAACCCCCGCATAATTCTATGCGAGGGTCCACTGTTTTCCTAACTTCTTCTGTATCCGCGACTCCGTTCGCACAAGAGCAAATTCCGTTTTGCTCACATTACACGTAATATCTCATATATTATATCGGATATCGCCATTAAAATATTTAGTTATTTTCGCGAATTTCAATCGGTTTCCACTATTTCATACTCGCCTTCCGATCACAAATTACAGATACACTTCCGGTTCGTTCAATATGATATCCGTAATCCCCTGTTCCTCTAATGGTTTAAAATCCAGCCTGTTTCCCGTCGGCTTCTCCGGATACAGATGTCCGGACATCCATGCACGAACTGTAATTCCTCTCAATTCTTCTTTCGGAACATCTATCCCTCTCCAGAACGGATGCACTGCCACCGCTTTACACCCTCCTTTGATCTTATACAGGCAATCGGATACATGCACATCCAGAATTCCAAGCTCTGCTTCCGAATCAATCCCTGCTAATTTCTCCAATGATTTTGCATAGAATGTAGAATACACGATATGCTTCTGCAATCCTCTTTTATGGATCAAGTCCACAATCTTCTCTTCCATCCCCGGATATGGATATACGGAGTTCTTCAATTCAATATTTAACTTGAATGCGGCATCCTCGCGCACTTTATCCTGAAGCAGTTCCAATAGTTCTTCGATACAAGGGATCTGTTCGTTCTTTCCATCTCCGGCATCGATTCGCAGACGCCTCAGTTCTTCATATGTATAATCCCGCAGGAATCCGGTTCCATCCGTTGTACGCTCTATCCGTTCATCATGGAACACCATCAAATGACCATCCTTCGATATCTGAATATCAGTCTCGATTCCCGCAAGCCCCGGAATTGCACACGCCTTCTCAAAAGCCGTCATCGTATTCTCCGGATAGTTCTGACTACAACCTCTATGTGCCCATATCTTCATCATCGTTTTCTCAAAAAGTCCTTTCGTATTCATTCTTTTTTCTTTATTAAAATATTTCTTTATGTTATTATAAATCAAATACTTCATGTAAGAAAGGTGAAAATCATGGATTATACCAAAAAACCGCTTATCACGTTTGCCATGTGTACTTATAATGACACATCGCTTCTCACATATTCCATTGAATCACTTCTTCATCAGGATTTTAAGAATTGGGAACTTCTTGTTTTAGATAATAGTACAACCAGCGAAGAGCCTTGGCACATTCTATCGAACTATGCGAATTATGATTCACGGATCAAAATCTCCCGAAGTAAAGAAAATGTTGGCTGGGCAAAAGGAATGTCCCTGATATTAGAAAAAGCATCCGGTAAATATGCCACCTTTTTAGCCGCAGATGATTTCATCGAAGAAGGTGCATTATCCGGACTAGCAAAGGTTATGACGGAATCTGCTCCGGATATTATCTGGGTTGGCTACCGGTCCTGTGTGTTTGAAGACCGGAAGCTTTTTGAAGTGGCTCGCAGCATACCGGAATACCGGATATATACGAGCGACCACCGCAGCACATCTATTGCAGAACTTATGCAGACCGTATATTACAATTCGTTGTTCCATTATATGAATGTCGATTTTTTGAAGAAGAACCACATTGATTTCTTCTCACCATACTATTCAGATTGCGGCAGCATGACAGTTGCCATGTGCAAAGCAGCGCATATGATTACCTATCCGGGGATCATATATAACCTTGTATTGAACACATCTCAAACTGCCGGTCACTATGTCATGGATAGTTACAAAACCATGTTTGCCGTGCAGTGGGAAGCAATTTCCGAGATATACGTCAAAGAACACGCTTCTTATAAGTCCCGAAACTATGTAGCAGAACGTATCGGACGCAACTACTTTGCCAATCTCGGTCATCTGTGTTCCAGACGCTGCCGAAATCGTTATATGAATAATATATCCATCACAATGAACGAATTAGCGAGTCAGCTCATTGAAGCGCTTAGCAACACCAGTCTCCAGAACCTCCACTACTATATGGGGGAAGCTGCCGATGAATCAATGTTTTCTCAACTGCAGCTCTTGGAATTCAGCCCGGAAGATATCGCAGATACCGATATTCAGACATATATATACCATTCTTTTGCCTGGATTGCACCTGTTATCTTACTTGCTCAAGCCCGGAAAAAGAGGAATGTTACGATCGAAGAAACATTATCCTATCTTTTAGATTTTCTATTGAGAGATGAGAACAAAAGCTGTATGGGGTTTGGATATATGTCAAAGCTGATAGAACAATGTAGTGATGCGTATATTGAGGCTCACGCCGATTCCATCCAACAGATCATCGACAAATATAACCAATACACAAACGCCCTGCATTAATATACAGGGCGTTTCTTTTTTATTCTGACTATTCTATTTTACGTCCCTGTTCCATCAGGAACTTCTCCATCATATCTGCCATAAAGATTGATTCCTCTGCCGTAAGCTTGAAGTTGCTGCTTTCATTCCCACGAAGCTTCGTCAGGAAATCACTGATCTCGTAACGAAGACCATCTCCCAGATACATATCTGAATACTTTTGTACATGGGATGCATTCTCATAATGTACCTCGAAATATGATGTCTTCCACCACGGGGCTTCTGCCACGATATATCCTCTGGTTCCCGAAATCAGCAATCGTCCTTCGGACTTTACGCCCAGACCACATGTAAGTGTTGCCAGTGCATGTGGATAGGTAAAACTTAATTTTGTAAATGCATCCAATCCATTCTCGCCACGTAAGCTCTCAAAACGATAATTTGTATATGCTTCTCCTAATAGTTTTAACACAGGAAGCATAATATAACTGCCAAGCTCCGTGAAGCTTCCACCGTAGCTTGTATCTGTCAGTTCTCTCGTATCTGGTTTCTCCAGCTTCGTGAAGCAGGCTTCAATATTCCGGATCGCGCCGATGCTTCCACTGGCAGCGATTCCAAGCAGCTTATGAAATCCGGGACAATACGCCGTTTTTACCCCTTCGAACAGGATCAGGCCCTTTTCTTTTGCAAGCGCAAAAAGCTCCTCTGCCTGTTCCTTTTTCAGCACCATCGGCTTCTCACAGATCACATGTTTTTCATGTAAGAGCGCATCTTTGATATATGCATAATGTGTCTCATGTGGCGTGGCAATATAGACAACATCGACATTCTCATAGAACGAAGCAAGATCTGTATAACCATTGATTTGCCATTGATCTGCGAACGCGCGCATACTCTCCTCATGCGGATTATACACACCCTGTATACTCACACCACTTACCAGCTTTGATTCGACAACAAAACGTGAAGCAATCCGCCCGGTTCCGATGATGCCGATCCGCTGGATATGGCTGTTCTCCTGCCGGAGCATCGTACTCGAGATATCTTTCGTACGATCCAGATACACAACCTTGCAGTAATCCTTCAGATAGTCAAAGCTTCCCACCCAGTCTGAGCCAACCGTAAATATATCAATATTATATTTCTTGATATCCGTAAATTTCTGACCCGGTGCCTCTTCTATGATAATCTCATCTGCAAACCCGGATTTCCTCACATTCTCGATTCGCGTCACCAGAGAATCAACTACATTTAATTTTCCTCGTGCCTTATCATATTCCTCGGTTGTAACCCCGACGATCAGATAGTCCCCCAACGCTTTTGCGCGCTGCAACAGCCGGTAATGTCCCTCATGGAACAGGTCAAAGGTTCCGTATGTAATTACTTTTGTCATATGCCTTCTCCTCTGCATACACAGTTTTTATATATGCTTCTACTCACGCAACTCATCCATCATATACGCATGAATCTTCTGTCCACTCCTGCCATCCGCATACATCGTAATCTCACCATATGCTTCCAGACAAGCCTGTCGGTCGAACAAATCTCCTGCACCCTGATTCTCCAGCATCTGCGGCAGACTGCAAATCGTGCATTCCTCACAGCCATACCGAACCCATTTGGATAACTTCGCATATCCCGGTGCATGCAGCCATACATCCGATTGTTCATAAGCGATAGCCTCTTCTTCTACACTACCATCGAGAAGATTCAAACGATACAGTTTTCTCATAGGTTCATGATAGAATAAAGCGTGCACTTCGTCAAGTTTTCGCACAAATCCGCCATTTCCTCCAGACATGCAATAACTCTGATCTTCCCGGAATGTAAGGTCTAACTCCGTATGAAACGGTTTTACTTCGCCTGTTTCTGTATCGATACACACAAATTGATTTCCCCAGACCGGTGCCAGCACAACCTGCTTTTCTCTGCGTGCCATGCTTCCAAATGCGCGTTCCATGCACGTCTTGCCTGTTGGATACTGATTGCATGCAAATCCCGGCACACGGCAGTTATAGGTAACTGTTTCTCCTGTCATCGGATTCCACTGTACGACATTCGTTCCTGTATACGGAAACAGCCATATCGTATCGCCATCCGCCTGCAACGCACTGGCTCCTCGATAGTATCTTGCATCAACTGACAATACCTGCAATTCCAACATCTCACAATTGATTGCAATAACCCGGTTATCAGCCGGGTTCGCCAGCATCAGATATCCGTTCCAGATTCCGCTGCCGCCGACCCGGTCTGCTCCTGCATGGTTTGATACAAGGAATTCCTGACAGCCATCGACATAGTCGATTGCCTGCGTATCCATATCAAACCGTACAATATACGGATATTTATATGGGATTAAAAATGCATAGTTTCCTTCAAACCATACATTCGCAAATACTCCCGGCTGACTGATTTTCTGTTCTAATTTGATCCGTGTAATATTTCGGTTGTCATCAATTGTCAGAATCTCCTGTGCATTGGCAGGTAATACATATACATACCTCCCATGTTCAACCGCCATCCGATAATAACCACCCGATGTGTATTCCGAAAGCTTGCAATAGAATCGATAGATGCCTTCCTCCAGATGATACAACTGATTGCCCGGTTCCACCTTCCATGCATCCTGTCCCTGTGGATGATATGGTGTGATCATCTCCTTGATCCAGTCATTCTCCATCGGTTCCCTGTGAATATAATTATCGAGCAGATAAACCGGTTTCCCCGCGATTCCGAAGAGGGCAGTCACGGAAGTTCCTGCATCTCCGATATAACAATCGCTCACCGCAATCGTCTTCTCTATATCCGGTGTTGCATCATAGATACCCCAATCCGCTGTCAGGAAATCCTGCTTCACTCGCTCATATTCCTCTTTGTACTGACTTCTTGCAGTCGTAAACGTCTCATCCAGAAGCGGATGCGGGCGCCATAACAGACAGGCATCCTTCCTTCCTGCAAAGCAATCAAATACATACCGAAGCTTCTTCAGGAACGCATCTGTATCTGCCAGCATACCGCCCAGACTGGTGTTGAAGAAATACACGGTTTTTCCAGTCATCTTGTCCTTCCAGTCTTCGGACACTTCCGGCGGATTCTCACACAGCTTCACAACCCGGTCAAACTTCGGAGACCCCAGCGCCAGAAGCTTCTCCCTTGGGATACATGCATCGAAATAATCCTTATGTCCCTCTGCCTGCACAATAATATAATCCGCTGACAGATATGCCTTACACAGTGACTGTGCCTCACTCATCCCACCCGAGGTTGCATAATACGGCACATATACCAGCTTATCGGTATATGCCTTTAATCTCGCAGAATAATAATCCGGATCCACACTTGTCACATGATTCCCATCATCATACGGATTATGTATGTAAATGATATCTGCATTTCGGCTCGCCAGATCAAAATCTCGATAATCCGTAATCGGTACATAGTCTGGGAACTGTGTTCCTTCGTAATGATAGGTTGTGAGTCTTCCGTGCGAATCCTTGTCATAATATGGGATCGGCACAACATAGCATTCACACCGGGTATCTTCCTTTGCTGCAAGCCAGATGCTTTCCAGACTGTCCCACATACTTGCCTTGTATGGAAGAAAGACAATTACCTTTTTCCCCGATTGCCCATGATTCCACGAACGGTCTCTATACAGGCATTTTGTAAAATAAGAAAGATTTATCACATCATCCTCTTTGACCGCTTCCGTCCGCAGCCCTATTTTCCCCGTGTGGAGTGCTCCGTCCAGATAATCCGTCAACATATTCCCGTCGAATACGCACGTATATTCTGTTCGGCTTACGCCATCTTGAATCACAAACTTTTCGGTCGCCATGTCATGTCCGGTATAGGCATCTTCACGCATTTTTTTTGAATAGCTATAACGCACCGGCTCTGTATAACATGTCATATCCTCTAAATCAAAAACTATCGTATCACAGTTATTCCCCTGTAACACAAGCTTTCCGTCAATGATATTCGCATCGGAAGGTCCCCACTCTTCATATGTACATTCCTGTGGCATCGGATATTCCACAACATCCTGTCCGTCCCAGCGCAATAATACATCCTGTCTCAATGGCGCAAAATAAAAATACGTTCCGTCCCATGCACAAGCGCTGATCGGTTTTGCTATATCGCTAATCCAGATCCACGCATATGCTTCTGTCTTCAGATCAAACTTTAAGATACATCCGGAAAGAATCGCGGGAATGTACAGAACATCATCCGCTCTTGTGCAATTCCCGGTGAGCTGGCAGTTTTCGTTCTCTGATATCTGTCTGAAATCGCGATAGACATTCTCGAGATACCGCACTTCATAGTCTGTGCAATCCAGATTGATAACTACAACACACTTATAACAATCCGGGAACAAAAATAACCGGTCTTCATAAATCACAGATTTGCTAAACTTATAATTCTGCTCCTGATTCCTGATTTCTATTTTCCCCCATGTTCCGTCTGCAATCTCATACACCCAAAGTGTTTTTGCAATTGATGGGATCAGTATCAACCTGCCTTTATAGTATTCTAACTCCATGAAAAGTCCTGTTTGATTCATCTGTTCTTCCGGAACGCTGCTGATTACCGCGATGGAACCATCCCGTATATTCATAGAACAAAGCAGATTCATCTCATCCGGAAGGAAATACATGATATCATCTACAATTTCATATGCCCGGATATGGAATGGATAATTTCCCTCTGTATCTTTCTTTATCTCTAGACGTGGATTTCCAAAATAATCCCTTCTCTCACCTATTTTCTGAAGCATCACAGGTTTTCCAAGCGACTCAGCATACCGTGACACATACCCTGCATCCCCGTAATACGCATCTGCGATTGCGACCTGTTCTTGATAAGACAGCTCTTCCTCATAGATTCCCCATGCATCTGACTTGTATCGATCAACGATTGCCTTATATATTGTATATATTTCCGGCTTCAATGCAGCTAACACATCTTCTGTGACAGAATTATGTCTCCACATAAATGTCATATACTCCGCCTGTTTTTCAAAAAATGCAAGCACCCGCTCTATCTTTTCTAACGCTTTTTCTGTTTCCTGAAGCACAGAGACTGCAGAAATATCGTATAACACAACCGGTTTCTTTTTATCCGCTGAGTTTTCAAGCAGAATTCTTGTTTTACTTGCTGATTTTTCATATATAGATCTAGTATTTTCTTTGCTTGCAGGTATCTTACGAACAATGATTTTTTCTTCCCATGTCGCGCGGGTATCTTCACCTGCAAACTCTGTCAATTTCTTGATATAGGCACCTTTTGTCTGCTGGGAAGGCAGCCACACCTCATCCGCAAGTACTACGCCCGGAATCGTGCAGAAATAATCCATTGTCTGATACATCTTTCCATCGTCTGTATCACAATTATGCATCGTAAACCACGGAATATAGACAAGCTTGTCCGTGTATTTCTTCAGATTTCTCGTATAGAAAAACGGATGCACACTTGTCGTATAATTGCATTCATCATACGGATTCTGCGTATAGATGACATCCGGAAGCATATGTTCAAAATCATATGCATCATATGGTGTCACCTCCACATAATCCGGCAGAAGTCCGATTTCATCATGCATTGCACCAAATCCGCCTAAGGCAGACTTCTCATAATATGGCGGCAGAATAACCGTAACATGACACGTTTTATCTGCTTTTTCCTGTTTCCACAACGATTCGATATTTTTCCACGTGCTTGCACGATATGGGAGAATCAGAACTTCCCTTTGTATCTGTACCTGTACGTTCCTATCGTAGGTTATAATTTCTCTTTCGCCCCTTTTGCCACAATCCGGACGTACAACCGGGTTCAGATCATTCGTATCAAATACATACTCAAACGGGTACTCCGTCGCTGCTTCTTTCACCTGGGATATCTGACTTTCAAAGCAAGGATAATCATGCGATGCGCCGCCCTTGACAATCCTCATATAATCGCTATATTCAACCTCGAGCATCCGATTGTATTCCGCCGATATCCACAAATCCATCCCTTCATACTTCACTTTGATCGCATTTTGAAAACATGACAGCGGATAACATTTCGAACCATCCTTGCCCCACATATACGCGAGCATTACCTTATCCGCACAATCCCCCGGTCCATATATCGCGCATGCTCCTTCAATCGCCTGTAACAGTTGTTGGGTCAATTCACCATCCCGGTCGAATTTGACACCGGCCAGTTCTTCCAATGGTTCTAGCACCTCATTCAGCTCCGAACGATCCAGTGATTCATCTCGCAAAACACTCCAGGCTCCAAGCATCGCCTGCAGTAATTTCTTATGTGCTGCCTGTTCTTCCTTTGTCGGAGCCATATAATCAATCGGGAAAATATCAATACCTGTAGCAATATAACATTGGTGATATTTAAGCAAAAACTCATCCTCAAAGCATGGATTCATGCTGTTTACAACCCGCGTCAGCAAATCATCATATACATTGTGACAGCTTAAAACTACGTAATTCTCCGGCAATTCTTTCTCTGCCACTTCTAGAAAACGATTATAATCATCCCGCAACATACAGATGTCAAAATCATCATCCCACGGAATGCATCCACCATGCCGCACGGCTCCAAGCAATGTTCCATAATCCGCAAGCCACCGGATATTGTGTTTCTCACATACTTTGGCAACATCTGACATTACTTCCAGATTGGCTGCCCAGACACGTTTCATCAACCCTGACACATAAAAGTCTTCTCTTATTTCATCATCAAAATATTCATGTGAAAACTCCATACATATACCCCTTAAATTTTACCAGCCACTTCGTTTTTTACGCATAATTCCATCTACATTATAAACCAATATTTTTATAATAAACCTGCATGATCCGGGCAAACTCCTTCTCTGAATCCAGATACTCCTCTGCAAGTTCTGTCGCACGCACGGACATGGCATTATACTTATCCGTATCTGTCATATACGCCAAAATCTCCCGCTGCATCGCTTCATAATCCTTGCAGCAGAAATCCTCCCCTACGATTCCTGCAACATCCCCATAATCAACAGTTACGACCGGTAGTCCCTTGCTCATCGCTTCTACAACCGATGTCCCTCCTCCCCGGCGGATCGGATTTACATACAGATCAAACTGTTCCACAACCGATAATATATCCTTGGCGAATCCCACATTCACCACATGTCCCGTAAGTACCGGATGTCGTGACATCTTCTCTGCAAAATCTGCACACCCTCCGACAATTCCGACCTGTAACTTCTTGTTTTGTGGTGTTTTTTCAACACACTGTTCTAACATGCAAAGGAATTCATCTGTAATTTCCTCCTTCAGGCGTCCCCCAACAACCGCGAGTGCAAATGCATCATCCTCTATACCGATCGAGGCTCTTGTAATTGTCTGCGTCTGTGGTTTCAAAGAGAACGTAAACTTTCCCGGGATAATATGCTCTCCGGATTTCCCCATACGTTCCAGAAGCGCATAGCTTTTTTCTAACATGTTCTGATCAATTACCTGATAGTCAGCCAGTGTCATTGCCAGCCCCGATTGTATCGTACCCACTGTGATAACCGGAACGAATTCATTCAGTAATCCTGCGATCAGACTGGTGCCCCCAACCAATACAATGGACGCAGGTTTAATTGCCTGTACAAACGAAATCAACTCCAAAATACCATCTTCATCCGGCATAGTCTGGGCACACTGATAAAAACGGAACGTCTCTCCCTGCCATGACACATGATCCTGTGTTGAAAGTTCAGGTATATAATTCCCAATACTTGCATTCTCAAAATAAATACAGTTCGCCGGGGATAACAGCTCTGCAGTATTTACAAGCATAACGTCCTGTCCAAGTCTCTTTTTTAAGACATAACACCGGTCCAACGCCGTCTTTGTCGGTCCATGTTCCGCTGTCAGATACTGCTCTACCAACACAATCGATATACCTTTATTCAGCTCCGATGCTGCAATCTTTTTGAATGGGATATCTAACCGCTCTTTACACGCCCGCAGAATATCCTCGAGCAATCCCCATGCCATCCGGACGATATCTTCGGTATTGCAAATCGGATATTGAAATATAATGGAATTAATCTGCTGAAACAGAAAATATTTCTGTTTATAATCGAGCTCATATGCCATCTTGACCATCATGATCAGATTCTTCAGCATCATCTCATTCGGATAAACGGCAATTGCGAAAGAATATAACCAGATGTTCGTCGTAATGCTGCTCCCCTCTTCCCGCAAAATGGCATCCGCGATTTCTTTTCTCACAGACATCTCCTGTGATTTCGCCATTTTTATCAACATCTCATTATCATCCGGGCTGATGGTTCCCTGCCGGAACAAATTAATGATTTTTTCTTTTAACTCCATAATATCCATCTTGCTATACCCCCTGTAATTCCGCCCTACTCGTTTGCAATCTCTGATTGTACTTTTGCAATTTCATCTATGATGCAATCCGTACTGTCTGCAATTCCCTGATACAATTTTGCACTGTTCTTGTACAGCCGAATCGATTCCTGTATATCATCCTGCAATGTCTGATATACTTCTTTGCCAAAATCATAATTTGCCTGTGCAGAGATCTTCTTCACCAGAATATGTTCTTCCATATCTGCATAATAGGCATCCAATTCCCGATTGCGCTCATTAATCTTCTTTAGCACTTCTTTATCGAATTTGCCGGTTTCAAGCATATGCGCCGCCAACGTACAATCCTGAGCACCTACTGCCATCTTGTCTGTAAGAGTCTGAACATGTTCCCGCATCAACGAAAGATTATCCAACACCTTTTTCTTTCCTTCTTCTTCGAACAAACGAGGGACAGCCTCTATCCGTCCTGTCACGTCATATCCGACAGTACAATAAGTATCAATCGCTTCCTGCAAAGTCATAATCCTTGTATGCTTCTTAAACGCGCCACCCTCTGTCGCGTCTATAAAATCTATATCCGGATTCCGGTATGCCAGATCCTCGATACTTCGGATAAAGGTATAATAATCTTTCTTCGTCAGCACATCATTTCCATAGATGTCTTTCACATATAAGGTCGGACTGTTAAACGATGTATTCTGATTCAGTTTCTCCCCATCGGCATACTGCTTATTTCCTGTCATGGCCAGATCCTGTCCGATCATGATGATTCGCTTAAATCCCCACTCTTTGGCAAGAGCCATCGCGTCGAGTGCAACCGAACCGCCTGCAAATACCTCTGTAATCGAAGAACCTTCCTCCCGGAACATCCTCTGCCATGTCGCGGAATCCGATGAATAAAACACCAGATTCTTTGATTTTACCATATCCAAAGCCTTCGTATTTGCCGTCGCATCTGCAAGCAGAAAAACGTCCGATAATTCTTCCGCTGTAAAGTTCTTAAGTTCTTTGTTTGTATCTACAGTTATGGCAAAATCCGGAACGATTCCATGTGCCATGACTGTATTGATTGCCGAGTCAACAACAATCGTAACCGCTTTCCCCTTTACTTCCTTTAACAGATCCACATTCTTTTTTAATGATGGTCCAGCAGCCACAATAATCGCAGGAATATCCTCCGGGAAATAATTTTTATACTCCGCACCACTCCGGCAATCCGGAAGGAACCGCATATTCCGCACACTGGCAAGCCCGATTTCCTTCCCCACCTTAATCAGAGTGTTCGTCTGTATCCGGTAATACTCATACTTATCCCGTATGACCTGTCTATAATGGTCATACGATTCCGGAAATACTTTTTGATACACCGGTATCGCCATATAACGATTCGTAAACTCGTTTGCCTCACTGATATAATCCAGCAGAAATTCTGCAAAATCATCTGCATTGTATGGTTCTACGACTATATGAAACCGCTTATCTGCCAGAAGCTCTGTTATATCAATATTGTGCATAACTGCAGAGAAAACTTCCTTGCTCGGCTCATAGACATAGATCGCTACACCTTCTCCATTTTCTCTAAGATATGTTCTTGCAAAGCTTCCATTTGCAAGTCCAAACATACACAAAAAGGCGTTCTCCGGCATAGCAGCGTATTCTGACATGAGTTTCTCTGCTTCTCTGGCTGGGTTATAAGTAGAATTCATATAATTGTCTTTGCCTTCCATATGGCAGCCGACAATCCATTCTCCATTCTTTGCCTGTGTGACAAAAGCGAACTCATTTTCTTCCAGACTGCTATCCCGGGAGAATGCCTCCCAGAGTGTCTTATGATGTTGTTCTAATGTATTTAGGTTGTTCTCATATATGGTTTTCATCGTATACCTCGCTATATCGAAACTCTAACTACATTTTATAATAAATCAAGTATCTCCACAAGTTCATATGTGATCAGATCTGCCATCAAGGTTCCGTCCTCTTCTTCCATCGCTGATAAAATCGGAGTCAACGCATCTGTGATTAACCGCTGCTGTAATCCCTCATCCTGTATACCTGACGCAATTAGCGATAAGCTTGGAATCACACCATTCATTGCAGCTATCCCATCCGATACACGTCCCTGATATAAGGTATCTGCAATTGTAAGCAATGTTTCTTTTGTATCTTGTATTAATTCCTGTTCCATAAAAACCTCCTTATACAAAATATGGCTGACCCGCAAGCGAGCCAGCCAATAAATTGTTCAATAATATGAAATTACTGAAGTAATGAGAGTACACCCTGTGTAGACTGATTTGCCTGAGCCAACATAGACTGTGCAGCCTGCTGAAGAATATTATTCTTCGTGTAGTTGGTCATCTCTGTAGCCATATCAGTATCACGAATCTGTGATTCTGCAGATGTCAGGTTCTCTGAGTAGTTCTCGAGATTATCGATTGTGTACTCAAGTCTGTTCTGCTTAGCACCAAGCTCAGATCTTGCTGCAGATACTGTCTTGATAGCTGAAGTGATAAGAGCCATAGCTGCGGAAGCACCACTGTGTGTGAACATGTTCATGTGAGATACTCCTGATGATCCAGCAACAGATGTTTTAAGACCTGCTGATGTCTTAAGACCTGCGATTGTAGATCCTGTTACACCGAAGAGCTTAGAAGCACTCATCTTCTTGATTGTAATCTCCATGTTCTCGCCCTTAACGGCACCAACCTGAAGCTGCTTTTCAGAGAAGTCACCATTCAAAAGCTTTGTACCGTTGAATGCGGCCTTTGTAGAGATAGAATCGATCTCCTTCGCAAGCTCACCAATCTCATCCTGGATTGCCTTACGATCTACAGATGCGTTTACATCGTTGGCTGCCTTTGTAGCAAGCTCACCCATACGCTGAAGGATGCTGTGAATCTCACTCATGTTTCCTTCTGCTGTCTGGATAAGAGATACGCCATCCTCAGCATTCTTAACTGACTGGTTGATACCTCTGATCTGGTTTCTCATCTTCTCACTGATGGAAAGACCTGCTGCGTCATCAGCTGCTCTGTTAACCTGATATCCGGAAGACAACTTCTCAGTTGACTTAGATACTGCCTTAACGTTAGCGCCCAACATTCTGTTTGTGTTTGCTGCCTGCAAATTGTGCTGTACTACCATAATAATTCCTCCTTGAATTTATTCCCGCGTCCTTGCGAGAAGTACTGGGGCACCGCCCCGTGAATAGTATGTATGTTAGAACCCGTTCCGGGTAGTAACCTTGTTTACAGGAACTTGTTTGTTCCTTACACCTTATTTATCGGACCGGAACAAATATCCTTAACCCTTTTTATAAAGTTTTTTTATTTTTTTCTGTCATAGAGCAAAGAGTCATTCACCATGCCGTTTGCCATAGACTTATAATACTTGTTTGCCACCGTTTTGGACTGCTTCATCTGGCGCACGCCCTGGAATTTCGCGGAGAATACCTGTTCCATCACTGCCTGGTTGCGCTCCTCCACGGCTTCGATCTGCATACCGAGATCCACACAGGTACGAATCAGATTCTGTATTGCAAGCAATTCATCTCTGTAAACCACCGGATCCCGCTGGATCTCAATCCGTACACGGTCATAGACAGAAGAAAACCCTTTATCGATCTCATTGAGGTTATCGATCAAAACATCCTTCTTCTCAACAAGTTCCGAAAACTGTTCCTCGTCAAACTTCTCCGCTGCCGCAATCACCGACTGCTCATTTGTAAGCTTCAGAATCTCTGCCAGATATCTCTGCTTCCGTTCCAGTGATTCACGCATGATATTCACATAAGTTCCGGTCTGATCCATATATTACCTCCTAGCTCAGTGATAGCTGCGGTCCTTTGGCTTTCGTCATAACTTCCTTCCACACATCCCGCATGCCACGAAGCTCTTCTAACGCTCTCTCCAGAAGCTCCATGTCTTTCTTCATGTTTGCCTCCGTCAAAAGTGCAAAGATATAATCATACATACGCTTGAAATCCTCGGCAACCGGATATTTCATATTCAGCGTCGATGTCAGTTCCACGATAATATTCCGGCATTTCTGGATGTTCGTATTTACTTTCCCATAGTCTTTCTTCTCAAGTCCCACAATTGCGATATTGCAGAACTTAACCGCCCCTTCGTATAACATCAACGTAAGTTCTGCCGGTGTTGCTGTCTCGATACGGTTGTTTCCATATGCCCTTGCTGCTGTGTTATATGCCATTTATATAACCCCTCCATCTATTTATGATGCACTTCCGAACAAAGATGACAGATATGACTGCTGACTCTGCAGCTTTGCCATCGCAGATTCCATCTTCGAGAACTGATCATAGTACTTATCTTCAAGATTCTGGAGCTTTTCATCCCACTTATCGATGTCGTCATCATAATCATCGATCTCGCTATCCAGCGTCTTGTCATTGTAGAACGTCTGTGTGCTTCGCACACCTTCAATACGTGTCATGGATTTCCGCAGATAATCATACATCTGTGTACCAACACCGGAAGTGTTTGTGGATCCGCCTATCACCTGTCCTACGATATCACTTCCGCTTTCCAGCAGATTCTTCAAAGTATTCGTCTCAGAAGAGTACTGGTCATCATCCTCATCACCGAGGATATGAAGCTTACCGTTCTCTGTATAATCACCGGTCACAATACCAAGTGAAGCCAATGTCATAGTTTTTGTACTTCCATCTGCCATTGTTACCTGTACGCCCTTGTTCAGCATTGTACGCATGCCGGAAAGCAGTGTCTGCAATGTAGAATCCCGGCGCAGCAATCCCTGCTTTGCCTTCTCTTCCCACTTCTCGATCTGCGTATCGGACAGCTTGCTTCTCTCATCCTCAGTTAAGGCATCATAGCCGGCATCTTTTTCGTTATAATATTTATTCATCTCGTCAATCAGTTCATTATATGACTTGACGAAATTCTTGATTGTGTTATATGCACTGTCAACATCCGCAGCAACCTCGACATTGACTACAGAATCTGTCTTTGCCTTTGCTGTGATCGTAAGACCGTTGACTGTCAATGTATTACTGTCACTCGTATATTTTACATTGTTATAGTAGATAATCGCATCTCTTGCGTCTACCTTTTCTGCCTTGCTTCCAAGTCCTAGAGCTTCCAATGCACTGCTGTCACTGGATGTCAGATTGAAATCATTCGCAGCACCGGTCTTCGACGCATTGAGATAAAATCTTCCATGGGATGCATCGAAGCTTGCAGAGACACCCATCTTAGAAAGTGCTGTTGTGAAATCATTGATGGTTGACTTGTCATCTACAACAAAATCCTTGCCATTGACTGAGAATGTTGTACCTACATTGATTCCGAGATCTGCCAGCTTCGTAGAACCGGAGATATCGGCACTTGTAAAGTCCTGCTTTACCTTTGCCGTGAAGCCGGCACTCATTGTATTGCTGTCCGCATCACCCTTCTCATATCCAACTTCTCCAGACATACCAAGTGCTGCGCTTTCAATCGTGTAAATCTCCCCGACCTTTGTACCATCATCCAGTGTCTTTTCTGAACTATTTGTAAAGACAAGCTTACCATCTTTAAGACTCGCCTGAAGATTCTCATATCCGGAAGTAGCTTTTAGCTTTGCATTCAATGCACTGATGCTTTCGACTCCGTTATCTCCGCTTCCTCCAAGCTCAAGTTCGAGAGCAGGAATCACATCGTTTCCTGCCGAGATTGTAATCTTCTGACCTGCAAGACCTAGATTCGCCCCTTGTGCATCTACCATGTCCGCAAACTTCGTAGACAGTCCGGCATCATTATAGGTTGTGTAAGACTTGCCATATGCCTTGATATTGTCTCCGGTCAGATAGGCTGACGATGCTGTCTGCTCGACGGATACCGAATGTGTACCATTTGTCGCTCCGGAACCGGCTTTGACGGATACCTTTGTCTCATCACTGGCTGTTGCCTTCTTGGTCTTATAATTACTAACTGACTTGAATGCAGAAAGCTGTGTCTTGTAGAAGTTATAAATCTTCGTATTCAGTCCGCTCCAGATCTCCTTCTTCCACTCGACATCCTGCTTTTTCTGTTTGATTTTATTTACTTTTTCAGAGCTGGCGCTGACCAGTTCCTTTACCATGCTCTCTGTATCCATGCCGGATACGAGGCCTGTCATACGCATTGCCATAACTAATACCTCCTATATCACTCTCTTCGTTCGTGATAGGGTTCTCCTCTAACGACGCTCATCAACCAGAAGACCTGCCATCTCCCATGCCTTTGCAAGCATATCGAGTGTCTTCTCCGGCGGAATCTCACGGATAACTTCATCGGTGTCACTATCTGTAACGGTGATGGAAATCCGGTTTGTATCCTCATGATACTTGAAGCTGAGCTGTGTATGATGCATTGGACTTGCCTGTTTCACTGTCTTGTTCAGATCATCGACTGCTGCCTTGATCTTGTCCGGTGCCACTTCCTGATCCGTCTGTACCGCACCGCGATCCTGTTGCTGTCCCGGCTGGCCGTTGTTATTGCTGTTGCCCTTTCCACCGATCGGCGGTAAGCTTGCAACCTGTACCTGCTGCTGCCCGGCAGTACTGCCTGTGTTCACATCCACCGTCTCAGACTGCGGACGTGTCACTCTTGTCTGTGAACTTACATTTAAGGCTCCTACGCCTCCGATTCCATCCATTCCCATAATCTATACGCCTCCTTGCGTGAACCTTGTATGCCTTCCATCCATGAACGGCATACGCCTATAGTTTCCTATTAGTTGTATCGTCAACTAATCACTCATACTTTACCACTTTATAAGAGTTTTTTCAAACTTTCTACGTCGAGATTCGCCACAGCTTCGCGGTTTTCTTCCTGAATCTGTGCGTAGATTTCCTTGCGGTAGACAGGCACACTCTTCGGTGCGGAGATACCGATCTTGACCTGATCGCCCTTCGCCTCGAGCACAGTGATCTCAATGTTATTGCCTATCACGATGGATTCGCCTTGTTTTCTGGATAGTGCTAACATATTACTCACCTGCCTTTTCTTTCATCTTCTGGATTGCCTCGTAGGCATTGAATTTCACCTTGTAATCTTCGTTCTCTACGATCACCTGAATGGCTTTTCTGCCCTCTGTGTTGATGATGATCGGAGCCTTCAGATTCGCTGTCATCTTCGTTAAGTCCGAAGGAATCGACAATGTGACAAACATCAGAATATCTGCATCTGCAGGATCACCGATGTTCTTCATCAGCTCGTCCTCCACGATCGGACCGTAATCATCAATCAGTTCAGATGGATGGATGATCGGAAGTGCCAATGCAGGCTCCTCCATCGACTGTAACCAGCTGATCTTCGAACGCTCCTCGCGGTCGCTGTCATAAATAATCGCAAATTTCTTTAAATTTTCAAAACCGATCAGCCCCATTGGGAACTCCAGGATCTTGTCCTCCGCGATATCGACGGTTCCAAATAATCTTGTTTCTGCTACCATGCTTTATCCCTCCTACAAATAATCAATCAGCGATGCTCTGACCAGATTGCTCGTAGCAGCAAGTGCCGCCTCATATACGACATTGGCTTCCTTAAAGTTCAATGCTGCCTCTTCCGTGCTCACATCCTCATTTTCAGACTTCAATTCCTTGAATGTGCTGTACTGTTCTGTCACGCGAGTTCTGATCATGTCAAGTTTTGTCATCCGGCTTCCGACATCGGACTGGATGGCAGATACCTGATCCATATAGCCCTGGAAGTTCGTGATATTCTTCGCAAATGTCTTCTGCATCGTCTCTTTCTTGATTGCAATTTCGACGTTGATATCTTCCAGCATGGCGTTAATCTGCTTTACCGCATCATCATTCGACGCATACTGGGTATCTGTAAGCATATTCTTTAACTTCTTCTCTGTCTTTTCCGCTGCATCTAACTCCTGCAGCGTATAGATCAGATCGTTGATGTTGTTGCTCATATCATCGTTGATAATATTTTTGCCTTCCGTATTAACCTGAATACTCTGGCTGAAATTCACTTCATAATAAATCGACTGTGTCCGGTCATAGGTATCATAATCTACCGTCTTAATGCTGCCATCCGACTGCTCGGTGTACTGCGTACAGTCAAAATAATGCTCCGGGCGGAGGTCGCCTGCTTCGAATTTATTTTTCGCGTAGTCAACTACGATATCGTCTGCCTGCTTGAGTGTGTTATACACGTTCTCACCGAAGATAATCTCGCCGGTCTCCTCGATGATGTTGATTTCATCCGGTCCAACCTGATAATACGTATCTGCATCCGCCGTTGTCTTCACCGTCTGGGTAAATCCACTCAGATCGATCGTGTTACCATTTGCGTCCAGTGCTTTCAGGGAAAGTGCTGCATTGCCCTGACTATCCTTACTTGAAATGCCCTCATATGCCAGATTCAGGCGATAGACCTGTTCCTTGTCCGGCTTTACATAGGTACTTGTGCCTGCCAGAATCCCATCTACATCTTCATTGTTCACGCCGTTTAATACGACCGTTTTCATATCCAGATCATCCGCATTCAGATGCTGTGTGATCTTATAAGAATATTTCTTGATATCCTCTGTCTCGTTAAATGCCAGAGAACGATCCGTCTTATAGCCAGAGAAAATATAACGTCCAGCGTAGGTTGAATTTCCCTCACTGTTGATCATATCCTGCATCTCTTTTAACACATCAATGATCGCGCTTCGGTCGGAGGTTTTGAACGAATCCGTCGAGCCCTGTGTACAATAGCTCTGGATATCTTCGAGTCGTGAAGTGATGTTGTCCAGAGAGGTTGTCGTAATCTTCAGCCACGACTCTGCATCACCAATATTCTTATCCTTGTACTGTTCCAGCTGCGTTACCATCGTACGAAGCTTTAAAGCACGCACAGCAACAACCGGATCTTCGGATGCCTTTGTAATTTTCTTTCCCGTCTCCATCTGCGTTGTGCGGTTGTCCACATTTGCCATCGTCTTCTGCATATTCCGCAGAGAGTTATTGGAGATCATCTGATTTGTAATTCTCATATTCCTACCTCCAAGGCGTCAGCCTTATACACCAGTCTCGTTAATCAGTTTGTCATATACTTCATTCAATACAGATATTACCTTAGATGCCAGCCGGTACAGTTCCTGGAACTTCGTCAGATTCGAACCTTCCTCGTTCTTATCGACACCGGAAATAGATGCTCTCTGGTTATCGATCGTGTATCGGATATCATCCTGATTTGCTGCAAATACCTCATTTTTCTTTGTATCGACCGCCATGTTTGTTGTGATTGCCTGCAGGAAATGTGAGACATTACCCTGCTGGAACATCGATGTATCCGTCAGTCCAGCCATCATCTTTTCTAAGATGCCCCTTGCCTCTATGTTGCCCTGATCGATATCTTCCTTGTAAGACACAACAATCTTCTTCGGATCGGTCTTCCACTGCTGGTTCAGCTCCCAGTTCAGTCCGTTCAGACGGTAATAGCTGTCGTCGCCGGAAGAAATCGTTCCAGTTCCCTGCATGCTGCCCTTCAATACGAAATCGTGTCCATCCGGTGCCTGTGCGGTAAATGCATCAAGTCCCGGATTTCCATCGGCATCGGCACCCGCGCTTGTCAGGTCGTTCATGTACTTGGAGAATACACGCACCAGCTCGTTTAACTTTGCCTGATAATACGGAATACCCTTTGTCATATTTTTGACGCCAATCTGTGCCTGACGTCCGTCGATACCTGTCGGGAAGATAGCTGTTACTTCCGCATTCTTCTCATTGATCATTGTCATATTTTTAAATGTAAAGTTATTCAGCTTTCCGGCTGCATCATACTCGGCCGTCCAGCCGTCGTACAGATAATCTTTACCGTTCAGGGTAATTGTTCCCTCGCTTGGAATGTTCAGATCTTTCATGGCAACACTCTCTGCAAGCGATACTGTCACTTCCGGTGGATTGTCCGATACAGCAGTTGTTTTTCCGGAAAATACCTCACCATTGTTGCCGTCACGGATGTTGAACAGACCTGCGATTCTTCCGGTTGTATTCGCCGTATTGAAGAATTCTCCCGCAGTATCATCCGCGTTCTTCCAATAAATATCAACCAGACCATCCTGATCGTTCTGGTTCACCTTCTGCTCCCGTGGAACTATGGTCAGTTCATTGTAACCAAGCTCATCGACCAGGATTTCACCATTAATACGGATCGTCAGAGTCTTGGCATTTGCTTCGACCTGATCATTTCCCACACCATACATGATGCTTCGCTCGTCCACATCAACATTGATATATTCGGATAATGTGTCGATACATACGCCCCGCTTATCACGCAGGTCGTTTGCATTTCCACCCTTTAATTCGACTGTGATAATCTCCTGTGTCAACTCGTAGATCTGCTTTGCAAGCGAGTTCACTTCGCTGACTGCAAGTTCAACCTCATCGTTGATCGTCTTCTGCGTCGATTGGAAATTGCTTGCAAGCTCATTCACCATGTCTGTGAAAGAATCTGCCGTAAGCGCAAAGGAGATTCGCGTTGTATAATCGGCTGGCTTTGTCGAGAGATCCTGCATGGCATCGGACATCTCTGCCATCCATTTTGTATAGCCTGCCTCGGAAGTCATTTCGTTCATATACGTCTGTAACTGTTCGAGATTGGCATGCTGTGAATTGTACTGACTGTACTTGGAATTTGCAGACCAGTATTTCGTGTCGTAATATGCATTTCTCTGACGTTCTACGGCTGAAGCGGTAATACCGGTTCCCATCATACCATACGTCTTGTTCAGGCGTAAGGCGTCCGATGCGGAAGCCTGCACGTTCTGTCTGGAATATCCTTTTGTATCCGCATTGGATATATTGTGCGCGGTTGTATTCAGCGCCGTCTGGAAATATGTCAGTCCCGAAAGACCTGTATTGAGTCCTAAAAATGTAGATGGCATCGCTTCCACTCCTTCTTTGTCAATTGCGAATTATCGTTTCTTTTATGCACCCAGCTTCTCGATCAGATAAGCAATCATCTCGGATACGGTGTTGATGTATCGGGAGGACGCATTATATGCATGCTGGAATTTGATCATACTGGATAACTCCTCATCAGAGGATACGCCAAGCAGCTGCTGTCTCGTATTCTCGGCGTCGGACACTGCCTGCTGTCCGGTTTCCATCATGGATTTGTATGTGTAACCACGGTCTGACAGATCATCCATCATACCGCTGTAATAATCTTTGTAATTGCACTGCACCAGAGAATTCGGGCTGACCGTTGCGAACTTATCGTTCCACCGTGCCAGCAACTCATCTGCGATCGTCTGTGCCTCCTCACCCGATACACGGGAGAGTGGAAGCAGGGACGGATTCTGTAACAGCTTCTCGTTCACCTTCAGGTTTCCGATCGTATAAAGCGAATAGAAATCGTCCGGATTTTCTTCGTTATATACCTTGAACGTCTGTGTCGTTCCATCTGCCAGCGTCAGTGTACGCTCCGTGTACCGCTCCACGCTGTTTCGCGTAAACAACTCGGTGCCCGGATACTCATTACCTGAACCCATGCCGATACCTGCAGTATCCTCGTCCAACACCTTTACGGTAGAACCATCTGCCAGCGTCACGGTTTTGTTCGGACACAACGTATCGTTGATCTGTGTCACCATCGCATGAATCAGCACATCAAACTGTGCCTCCAGATTCGTAATCGTGTATGGTTCCACATACGTATTAAAATATTCCAGATCTTTTACATAATCTTTGACGTCCTGCTCGTACTGCGCCATCGCCGTCTGATAATCCGCATTGTTAGCAAAATCTTTCTCCAGCGGTTTCGTCGGCTTTGTCGGTACGTCCGTGTAGTTACTGATAAAATAACCCCGGGACATCATAAGACCATTCAGAGAACCGATATCGCTGTTACTGTCCGCGGTCGGTACCCGGTTTATATTAAACAAAGGATCGCCATCCTGCTCCCATACCGGCATCAGGAAGTCCGTCGAAGAACCTGTGAATCCGTAATTCTGCTGATATTTCTCATTCTCACACACCTTCTGTGTCGTCAGTGTGTAGGTTCTTCCAAGCGTAACCAGTGTATGTCCTTCCAGATACACCTCTACCGTACCGTCTTCGTTGTTTACAACTTCAGAATTCACAATAGAAGAAAGCTTATCAAGTGCCTGATTCCGCTTGTCCTTTAAGTCATTTGCTTTTTCCACATTTCCTGCCTCAACCGCACGGATCTGCTGGTTAAGTTCATAGATGGTAGATGCAAGATCATTGACTGTCTTGACTTGATCCTTGATCTCCGTGTTCAGATTCCGCTGATACTCGATCAGACTGGAACGTATCGTCTGCACACGATCGATCAGGGTGAGTGCATTGGAGATAAAGGAGCTCCGCGTTACGATACTGTTCGACTCCTTCTGCAGCTCCTGCATGGATGTCCACATATCTTTTAACGTCGTGTTAAAATCCTTACCCTCTAACTCACCGAAATAATTCTCTATCTCTGAGACGGTTTCATACTGCGCCTTGTAGTAGCTCATACGCCCGCTCTCTGTGCGGTAGGTATCATCTGCAAACTGGTCGCGCACCTGTCGGATCTGCGCCGTTACAACTCCCATACCTACGTTATTGATATAATATGAGTCCGTTGCGACTCTGTTATATGACTGGTCTGTCAGGAGTACCTGCTGTCTGGTATAGCCCTCAGTCTGTGTATTTATTAAATTATGTGCGGTTGCATTTAACGCATATTGACTTGTCTGAAGTCCTGTTACGCCAACGGACAACCGTCCCATCGTTCCTGCCATACGTTTACTCCCTTATTCCCGTTAATTCTGTACATCAAATCTGCCCGGTACATCGGCACCGCCTGCATATGCAGCGTTGCTCTTGAACATCTCTTTCGAATACTCTGCCGTCTCCGGCGCCCGGTTTAAATTCTGCATCAGATTGATGTTATACTCGATCATTTCAAGTGCATCCTGAATCAGATTCTGATTATGTCCGTTTACTTCCCGCACCTTCCGTGCAAGCTTCGCCAGCTTCTCGTTGATCGCAAGCAGCGGATCATGGAATTCCGGCTGTCCTTCCAGAAATGTAACAACGTCCATCACCTTGACATCATCTGGTCGTTTGCCTAAGATATTCGCTACATTTGTCATTGTCTCGCGCCGTCTGTGTTCCACGCTTGCAAGCGCATCTGCCAGACGCTGCTCCTTCTCGGTTGTCTCAGACAGACGGTCAAGATTGTTCGATACAATCGCACCCGTCTTCTCCATCGACACCTGCAGAAGCTGCTCATACAATGCATACTCATCATTCAATTCCGTAATCAGATTCTCAATTATACTTGCCATGTCGCATCCTCTTTTAGATATTTGTCTTGCTGTAACTGTCCAGTAATTTATGTGCGAAATCATCCACGCTCACATCATATGTGCCGTTGTCAATCCGGCGCTTCAGATCCTGAATCTTGGACTCTCTGACATCTGGTGTATTGCCCAGTGCTGTCTTTGCTGTCTGCATATCTTTTCCCATGCTTGAGAAAGATACCTGATCCAAAAAGCTTCCTGATCCGGTTGTTCCAGAAGTCTTCGTCTTCTTGGTGCCTGTGTTGCCATAAATCTGACTGATCATATTATAGGTTCCTATTCTCATTGCTTCTCCCTCCTTTTTCTTATCTTTCGCAAGCCGCAGTCTCCTGCAATTACGATTCTTCAATATGAATATCGGAAGTTTTCCCTGTATCATAACCCTTTTTATGTAAAAAAAGACACATGCACCAGCATTTGTGCATATGTCTCTTCTCTGTTTTATGTATTTTATACAGAAGCAATCCCTGCCTGCTTTTCATCCACTGGATTAGTCAAGAAATCGCATCTTACCAGCGGAACTCTTCCGAACCGCCTGCTGGCGTTCCCGCTTGTAAGCGTTTGTCATCGCATCTGCCAGTCCGCCTGCACACTCCTTACAGAATCTTCCGCTGTGGATCATCTTGCCGCAGCGCTCACATTCCAGACCAACCAGAGAATCATCGGTAAAGGATAAACGTTCCTCGCGCACCCAGTATTTGATCTGCTTGATCGTAACATCACACGCTTCCGCTACCTGATTGATATTCTCGCGTGGATTCTCCTCGATATATTTCTTTACTTTCTGAAACTTCTCTTCCAGCTTTTCTTTACATGCAGGGCACAGCTTTTCGCCCGCAATATAATTAAATAACTTCTTACAGTTTCTGCAATTCATCAGTTCCATGATTTGTTCCTCCCTCTATCTATTCTGACACAATCTCTATATCACTTTCATCTTCCGGTTCCGATTGCTACACTTGTATAATAAACATCCGGGATTCCCGCCGCATGCAGACTCTTCGTACATGCCTCGATCGTAGCCCCCGTCGTGTAAATATCATCGACCAACAATACTTTCTTATAGCTTACACTTTTTTCTATACATTGAAAAGCCTTTTTTAAATTTTGCTCGCGGTGCTCGGGGTCCAGACTTTTCTGTGGTTCCGTATTGACCACGCGTGCAAGCAGTTCCCGTTCGACCGGTATATCCAGCTTCTTTCCCAGTACATCTGCCAGAAGCTCCGCCTGATTGTAACCACGCTTCTCCAGCTTGCGCTTATGGATTGGGATCGGAATCAGCGCATCAATCCCCAGACTCTGCAATGTGAGTCCATGCCGTTTCACGATCTGTCCTGCATAGAATGCTGCATAATCACGCTGATTGTGATACTTGAACCGCGCCAGACTCTCATCAAGTGGATACTGGTATTTCATCGCCGGAAAGCCCTGTATATATGTCCGTGTATGCCGCGTACAATCCTCACACAGCTCCGCTTCCTCATCAGTGATCTCGCACCCACACCGCATGCAAACTGGCTGTGCCGGATAATCAATCATCGGTCTGCACTCGTCACACACCTGTCCAGCCTGTCTCCCTGTCACATCGCCACAAAGCGGACAGGTCGGCGGATATATCCAATTCACAAGTTTATTCCATACTCTCATTTAACTCCTCTAACCGAAGTGCCAGCGACGTGTACCGCTTCTGCTCCTCGGAATTATCAACCATCTGGTTTACCAAATTTACATCACCGACGATAATAACCAGCTGTCTCGCACGCGTGATTGCTGTGTAAATCAGATTCCGGTTCATCAGTTTCCGGTTTCCGCCAAGCAGCGGAATGATAACTGCCGGATACTCACTACCCTGTGATTTATGAATCGTCACGGCAAATGCATGCTCGATCTGATCCAGCTCTTTATAGTTATAAACACTCTCTCGTCCGTCGTCAAACAGGATTGTCAGCTCCTCATCGTAATCACTGATATCGGTAATCACGCCCATATCTCCGTTAAATACACCGACACCTTCATCCAGCACATAGCCTCTGCCGGTACCTGTCTTGGAAACACCGTAAATCTTCCACTCCTGTTGGTAATTATTCTTGATCTGCATGACCTTGTCGCCCTTTCGGAAGGTCACATCGCCACGCACATGCTCGGGCTTGTCCTTCGCCTTCGGATTCAGACGGTTTTGCAGCTTCTGGTTCATATTCTCCACGCCGACTTCGTATTTCCGCATCGGACACAGGATCTGGATTTCCTGCGGTGAAAATCCATAGTAATTCGGCAGATTCTTCATCGTGAGTGTCTGTACTTCCTCGATGATCTGCGATGCTGTCCGCTGTGGGATAAAGAAGAAGTCCTTGCTCTTGTTCGTCAGGATCAGATGCTCGCCACGCTGGATCTTATGCGCATTGAATACGATGTCGCTGCCATCCTCCTGCCGGAAGATCTTGTTCAGCGTCGTAACCGGGAAGCAGCCCGAATTGATAATATCCTTCAGCACATTTCCGGCACCCACGGAAGGAAGCTGGTTTACATCCCCGACGAAGATCAGTCTCGTTCCATATGGAACCGCCTGCACGAGTGAATAAAAGATATACGCATCAACCATCGACATCTCATCCACGATGATCGCATCACATTCGAGTGGATTGTCTGCATTTCGTGAAAAATGCATGCCGTGATCGTCCTGATTTTTGCTGTCCTCATCCATCGCACCGCTGATTTCCAGCAGACGATGAATCGTCTGTGCCGGCCATCCGGTCGACTCGGTCATACGCTTCGCTGCACGCCCGGTCGGTGCACAAAGCTTGATCTCCATACCTTTCTTGGAGAAATATTTGATAATAACATTGATGATCGTCGTTTTTCCGGTTCCAGGACCACCGGTAATAACTGCCACCCCGGCTTCGATCGCCGATTTTACAGCTGCCCGCTGCAGCTCATCCAATGTCAGTTTTTCTTCTTTTTCAATCTTCTGAATTTCCCGTTCCAGCTCGTCCTGTTCCATATCATAGCGAAGCTGCAGATCGGTAAGCAGTCTTGCAGAATTCAGCTCCACATAATAATTCGATGCCAGATAGACGACATCTTCTTCATCGATCTGCTTGATCATGATCTTGCCTGCGATCAGCAGCTCCATCAACTGCTGTTCAAACAGGGAAACGGTCTGCTCGTACGCTGATTCCGCACTTGTCGCATCCGCATATTCTGCATAGCCAAGCGCCGACTGTCCATAGATACCTTCCACATCCGTCGCAGTGTCGCGTGTCAGCTCCACGCAACGGCGCAGCAAAAGCTGTTTCGGCAGATACATATGTCCTTCGCCGCCTGCCATATTCAGCACATACAGCACAGCCGACCGCAAACGGAATTCAGAATCCTGTGCAATTCCCATGCGCTTTGCGATATCATCCGCGATCCGGAATCCAATACCGGAAATATCCTCCGCCAACTTATATGGATTGCCGCGCAGAATGTCATAGACTTTATTTCCATATGTATTGAAGATGCGAATTGCCAGATTCACCGAAATTCCATACTGTGCCAGAAAAATGGCAACCTCCTGAAATTCCTTCTTCTCCATGTACGAAGTCGCAATCGCCTGTGCCTTTCGCTCGGAAATTCCGCTGATCTCCGCAAGACGTTCTGGTTCCTCCTCGATGATCCGAAGGGTGTCATCCTTGAATTTCTTGACGATCTTCTTCGCCAAAACGGCGCCAATGCCCTTGATGATACCAGAGCCTAAATACCGCTCGATTCCAAGTGTATCCTTCGGCATCTGAATCTCGCAGGAGGAGAATTTGAACTGAATATCATACTGCGGATGATTCACGTATTCTCCCTCTGCAATCACATAGAGACCTTCACCGGCACCCGGCAGGGTGCCAACGAAGATCTCTTCACCTTCTTCGCCTTCCACGGACATCACACAATAGCCCGTTTCGTCGCTTTTATATACGATTTTTTCTATGTAGCCTTCTCTAATCATGTCATGATCCTATTTGTATTTTATGCATTTTGTGTCTGCGTAGTTGCCGCAGCCTGTTCCTGCTCATGCAGTTCCTCCGGCGTGATTGCCGCGTTCTGTTTCTTCATGGATTCGTATAACTGCTGTGCCAGACCAAGCTTGCCCTGATCGCTGACCAGCTTTGCATACTGCTGTGCCTGCAGGTCATATGCGTAGTCTGCATATGGGTTGTCGTCCTCGTCGCTGTCAGACTTGATCGTGGATTGTACCTGCTTATACACCTGCTCGACCAGATATGCTTCAAACTCCTTGCATGCCGCAAGCATCTCCTCATCAGTTGCTTCCGAGGAGGTTGATTTCTTGATCTGATTGGTTAAGTTGCTCGTCTGTGCCTGTGTCACATAGGATGAATAATCTTTATTTGTAAGGTTTGTGATGTTTTCCATAAGGTCACCTTTCCTCTACCTAACGAAGAGCGTTAGCCTGTTGCATCATTTCGTCGGATGCCTGAATTGCTTTGGAATTCATTTCGTATGCACGCTGTGCCACGATCAGGTTAACCATCTCATTTGCCACATCGACATTCGATGCCTCCGTGTAATACTGATGCGTCTTTGTCTGCTTCACTGCCGCATTTCCATTCTCCGCAACTGCCGCGCCACTTGCGACGGTTACCGAATAATTGTTGCTGCCTTCCTTGGAAAGACCTGCCGGATTATTAAACTGGTAAATACCAAACTTGACCGGACGTCCATTCGCATCTGTAATCACTGCTGGGTTCCCTGTACCATCCGGGAATGCCAGAGTGCCATCCTGATTAACTACCAGATCCGTTGCCACACGATTAGATGGCAATATGATTTGATTTCCATATGCATCCAGAACCGGATTTCCGTCAGATGTACAAAGCATGTTTCCATTTGCAACCGGCGAGATTTCAAACGAACCATCTCTTGTGTACTGCAATTCTCCACTCTCCGTGCGAATCTGGAAGAAACCATCCCCTTCCAGCGCTACACTGAACGGATTCTCCACATGCGTCAGGTTTCCCTGTGTAAATGTACTTGTAATCGCTGCCACACGGCTGCCAAGACCTACCTCTGCCGCAACCGGCTTGTTCTCGCCTGCATTGTTCGTCGATGTCGACTGCAGGTTCTGATACAGCAGTGACTTGAAGCTCGCCTGCTGTGATTTATAACCAATCGTATTAATATTTGCTACGTTATTTGCAATTGTATCTACATTGACCTGCTGTGCCCGCATACCGGATGCAGCCGTCCAAAGTGATCGCATCATACGCTACTACCTCCTATTATCTTCCACTATAACCGTCCGATTTCATTGACTGCCTTGTCCAAGGTCTGGTCGATCGTCTGAACCATCTTCTGATTTGTCTCATACGCTCTTGTGACCGCGATCATATCAACCATCTCTGTGACCATATTGACATTTGACATTTCCAGATATCCCTGATTGACTGTTGCATCCGCCTGTGTCTGTACGGCGCCATCCACGGCTTCGTACATATTCTCACCATAGCTGGATAATGCGTCGTAGCTCTGAAAATCAACCAACTGCAATTTCGCAACATACGTATTGCCAGAGTAAATTTCTCCCGCCTGATTTACGCTGATCTTGACCAGATTTGCATTCGGAATCTGTATACGATTACCGCCTTCCGCCAGCACATAATCGCCATCCTTTGTCACAAGATAACCGTCCCTGGTTACAGTGAAATCGCCATCGCGCGTGTAGCGTGTCGTTGTCGTTCCACTCTTGTCTGTTGTGCTGATGGTAAAAAATCCGCTGCCGGATAATGCCAAATTGTACTGGTCTTCTGTCTGTCTGAAATTTCCCTGAGACATATCATAATACGTCTCTCCGATCTTCACGCCGAGGTTCACGCCGCCGATGCCCTGCTTTATGTTCGGTCCGATCGTTGGATCGTCAATCTTGACTGCCAGCTGGCGGTCAAAAGACTGCGATGTAACGTCCACCTTTTTGTAGCCGGTCGTGTCCGCGTTCGCCATGTTGTTTGTCACAACATCCATTCTCTTTTCCTCGTTGCGAAGTCCGGTCCATGCCGTGTACAACCCTCTTACCATCGTTTTCCTACTTTCTACTTTCGCTCACTCAAAAACTCAATATACTTACCTGTACCGATTGCCACTGCAGTCAGTGGTTCCTCGGCTGTCATCGTTGTGATTCCGGTGTTCTCCTCGATCAGATCTTCGAGTCCGTGCAGCAATGCACCGCCACCAGTCAACACGATTCCACGGTCTGCGATATCAGCTGCCAGCTCTGGTGGTGTACGCTCCAATACCGAATGTACTGCATCCACGATCTGGGATGTCACCTCGCGCAGCGCCTCCTCGGTCTCATCCGAAGATACCGTTACCGTCTTTGGAAGTCCGGTTACCAGATTTCGTCCACGGATATCCATGGAGATATTCTCTGGTCGTTTGTAACAGGTTCCAATATTGATCTTGATCTCCTCTGCCGAACGCTCACCGATCAACAGATTATGACGTTTCCGCATAAAACGAACGATCGCATCGTCGAAATCATCGCCCGCTACCTTGATGGACGATGATACAACCACGCCATCCAGTGAAATAACTGCGATATCCGAAGTACCGCCTCCGATATCTACGATCATATTTCCGCATGGTCTGGAAATGTCAATACCGGCTCCGATTGCGGCTGCAACCGGCTCCTCAATGATATAGACATCTCTGGCACCCGCCTGATAGGTCGCATCCTCAACAGCACGCTTCTCTACATCCGTAACACCGGATGGCACACATACACTAATACGTGGTCTTCTACCGAAGAAGCTCTTGCCCACTGCCTTCTGGATAAAATATTTCAACATCTTTTCTGTCGTTTTATAATCGGAGATAACACCCTGTCTGAGCGGACGCACCGCAACGATATTCCCAGGTGTTCTTCCGAGCATCAGTCTTGCCTCTTCCCCGATTGCCATGATCTGTTCGGTATCTCTGTCATAGGCAACTACGGACGGCTCCTTCAATACGACGCCCTTTCCTTTGACATAGACTAATATACTGGCGGTTCCTAAGTCGATTCCAATGTCTGAACTTGCCACGTCTTGTTCCTCCTATCTATATATCGGAAATTTCCTAATTATCCTTAGCTTTTTTCATAATAATCATGGTTGCAGCGCCTCCCTGTAACCATTCAATCGGCACTTCCGTGATATCCATGATCTCGTCCAATGCTGGCACATAGCTGCACCAGTTTGTGATCTTCCGTCCGGCAATATCCTTGCGGACACCATCCATATGCTCAAATTTATCGCGCAGATTCTTCAGGATCTTGCGGCTGTCGCCACCAGTCAGATCATATCCAAGCATGTCATTGAGTGCCTTGTTGGAGAAGAATACATAACCCGTGTACAGATCCCGGATAAAAATGCCCTCATGGAAACTATTGTATGTTTCTATCAGATGTTTATTCACATTTCGCACATTATCATCGCCATCTGCATTTTCCAGCATATTCTGGATCAGCAGAGAGATACTCTGTGAGAAACGAAGTTCTTCTTTTGTCCAGATTCGTTCCGATTTCGACTCTGCAAAAATCAAAATACCGTACAATCTTCCTTCCAGATAAATCGGATATGCGATCTCCGCCCGGAAATTATACCGCATCAGGTTGATTACATCGCGCTGTGTCATATTGGTACGGTCAAGCATACAACAGCCATTGCCGCGCTTGATCGCGTCTACCACAAGATACAAACGCTCCGGAAGCAAAGTCAATATATCGTCACTCGGCATCTCACCGGATACATCGAAATAACTTCGCAGACTGAATGCTTTTGGATTGTCCTTGTCAAATGTATATAAGAACATGCGGTCCAAATCCATATGCAGCGCGACCTCACGCAACGTCTCGCCAATGACCTGTTCTACATCTTCGCTTAATTTGCTGTTGATCTTCAACAATGCATTGTTGACAATGCTCTGTCGTGCAAGCTCCTCACGCAGCTTCTTGCCCGCGCCACGTGACTTCGCAGATTCCACAATAGAATTATAGCTTTGCAGCAGGAAATCCGATACCAGTTCTGCTGTCGTCCAATGAAGCTCGTAAATTTCCTCCAGATGCTCTGTCTCATCCGGTGTATAAGAGCCAAGCACCCAGAACCCATGCAAATTATCACCGACGAAGATCGGTGCCATTGCCAGCTTTCCATAACCGCCTTCCTCGCGGTCAAAGATATGTGGCTTCATCTCTGCCAGTACTTCTTCCTTCATCGTTTTGAAAAACTCTTTGTAGGTTGGCGTCTCAAACAGATCATAGAAATCACCCAGATCCGTCGCAGGTCCGACTGGTGTAGATTCCACCTTGCCATTCTCATCAACAAACACAGAATACAAATTAGTGAGTTGTGAAAATCCACTCATGATCATTTCCATCTTCTGAATCTGCGGAATCATGCCCGGATTATCCAGCTTGCTGATTACCAGGGATCCCGTCGGCGAAATCTGCATGCGTCTGTTTGGCTCTTCAATCGCCCGTTTGATCTCCGCCTGTTTTTCTTCTTCCTTCTCCGCAGAGATATCGCGGATATAAAACTCTACTTCATATGTATTTTCTTCTTCTGACACAACTTCGATACAGATATTGACCCGCACCTGTCGAAGCACCCCATCGTCTCCAACCATACGATATTCGTGCACGTAATCCTGAACACGATTGTCAATCGCATTATGAATGGTCTTCATTACCATCTCACGATCCGACGGATAGATATAATCCTCGGACAATTTCATTCCTTTGTTCAGCATCTCGACATTCATACCAATCTCGGATGCGTTCGGTGAAACATATACCAGACTGGAACCCGGCATATCGATAATATATCGTTTTACAAGCACAATATATTTTGTCTTTTCAATCGCTTTTCTGAGGTATTTGTTTTCAATTACCATGCCACTCGCCCCCTTATCGTATCGTAAAGCCTCGGTATCTAATAAGGCTGTCACACGCAATGTGCGACAGCCCCGTCTATACTGCTTTCTGAATCGGACTAATTGTTGCTGATCTCAGGGAATGCCTGATCTGCAACCTTAATCGTATTGTCTACGGAAATAACTACATTATCAAGTGCTGCTTTCATCTGTGCCATATATTCGCTTACACTCTCGCACTCACGCTTCACAGACATACGTGTATTGTATGCCTCTGTTCTTGCCTGATTCCGCATCTCCTCACACTCTGCAGTTGCCTCTGCGCGCATATTTGCACAGGTTTCCTCTGTATGATCGTTCAAAGACTGACATGCGCTCTCCGTCTCTGCACGCAGGTTGTCTGTCTCTTCTCTTGTCTCACGCTTCACGCGCTCACACTCTGCATATGTGGATTCCTTGCGCTCCTGACATTTGCTCTTTGTCTCTGCATCGAGTCTCTCACAGGCTGCAACTGTCTCTGCATGCATACGCTGGCACTCTGCGGTTGTCTCCTCTGACATCTGACGGCAGGCATCACTTGTCTCCTGTGTCAGTCTGTCGCATTCTTCCTCTGTCTTTGCGCGCAGCTCCCCGCACTCCTTCTGTGTCTGCTTTGTCAATGCATCTGCACTCTCACGTGCCTCCAGCAAAGTTCTGGAAATTGACTCGTAACGGCTCGCTGACTCTTCTTCTCTTGTCTCGTACGCTGTCATCTTGTCACGGAGCTGTGTCACTTCTACCTGCAGCTCATCGTTTACCTTCTTGAGGTTCTCGATCGTGCTGGAAGATTCGTTCAAGTTAACCTCTCTCATCGTGTGGAGATTCTTTACTGTCTCTGACAGCTTCAATACGTTTGCCTTTAAATCTGCAACCTCTTTCTCGTGTTCTGCTGTCAATTCGTCTATATAATTTTCTACTGCCTTCTTGTCATATCCACCAAACGATGTGGTCTTCAACGTTACATCCATTCTGCAATTCTCCTTTCGAATGTCCATTATCCAATATGTTTCTTAATTATATCATAAGAACTTCGTTTATGCATCATTTTTTTACACGGGATTTATGATTAACAATCTATATACAAATTACTTTAACGGACGTTTGAATTGACGATAATGGTTCACTCCGGGACCGCATTAAAAGGTTTAATAAAAAGTATGTGTGTATTGATATTTGCTTTCACTTTATGATACACTAAGGGTATGTTTAATCATATAAAAATTATTACGAGGTGATCTTTAAATGAACTTTTTCATGAAAATTCATGCAAAAAAATACAAACGATTTTCTCTTTTGCCGATTTGTATGCTGTTAATTTTTTCATTAACCGCATGTACAGCGAATGTGGAGAAGCGGTATCAGACCTACATCAAGAGTTTGATCGCAATCAATTATCTTGGTGCAACCAAGGATTACATTGCGGCGTCCGGTGCCAATCAGGAGGATGCAGATGCCCTTTATCAGGCAAACATTGACCTGCTCACTGACAATATCCTCACCTATTACAGTGTGAATATTGACGATGCGCCAGAGATGCGGGAGCAATTCGAGTCTCTTGCCAAAAATATTTACAGCAAGGTTAATTACAAGGTAGATAAAGCAAGAAAAGACGGCAGTGTTTATCTGGTAGATGTCACGATTTACCCGATCAACCTGTTCGCACAGACCTCTTCTGAAGTAACTGCTTATGTCGACACATTTAACAACGATGTGAAGGCTGGAACTTATAACGATTATTCTCTCACTGATTACGAAACATTATTCTCGCAGGGCTTGATTGACATCCTGAATGCCGGTTGTGAAAATATGAGTTATGCCGACCCGCAAGTTATAACTGTTGAAATTATTGAAGATGGAAATAAATATTACATCAGCGACCGCGATTTCATGCAGATTGATGCTGCTATGATCAGTTCCGCAATCGTGACTGAGACTGCAACTTCAACAGATGCGAACTAAATAATGAAGCATGCAGGTAATATATGAAACAACATATAAAAACGACCGATTGGTTTTAAACCAACCGGTCGTTTTTGATATATTATTTTATTATTCCTAGCTGATCATTGCTCCAGCCGGCATATCCTTCTCTGCGGTAAGCAGTGCCAGATTTCCATCGAAATCCTCTGCACAAAGAAGCATACCTTCGGATAACACACCTGCAAGCTTTGTCGGCTTCAGGTTCGTGATAACAACAACCTTCTTACCAACCATCTGCTCTGGTGTATAGTAATGCTTGATTCCTGATACGATCTGCAGGGTTCTGCCCTGTACCTTTACCTGTGAGCAAAGCAGCTTCTTGGACTTTGCAACTTCCTCACAGGAGATGATCTCACCCATCTGCAACTGCATACGGCTAAACTCATCAATTGTGATCTCTTCTTTCACTACAGCATCAAGTGTAGGAATCTCAACCTTTTCTTCCTTCTTTGCCTTCTTCTCCGGCTTTGGCTCTTCTTCAACCACTTTGGATGGGAAACGCTTCTCGATCTCCTCGAGCATCTTTGGTGCATCGATTCTTGCGAAGAGAATCTCCGGCTGATCCGTTACCTTATTCCCGGATGGATACAGGCCAAAGTTCGAAAGTTCTGTCACACGACGCTTTTCTGCATTGAGCTGCTTTAAGATCTTCTCAGACGTCTCCGGCATATATGGCTCCAGAAGGCTTGCGCCAACCACGATGCTCTCTACCAGATTGTAAAGAACGGTGTTCAGACGATCTGCATTCTCCGGATCCTTGGCAAGTGCCCAAGGCATTGTCTCATCGATATACTTATTGCAACGCTTAAACAAAGCGAAGATCTCTGTGATCGCATCTGCCACGCGGAGCTTGTCCATGCATGCATTTACACGGAGTCTGGTGTCGGTTACAACAGCCTTCAAGTCATCATCGACCGGCTCATGTGCACCGGCATTTGTCACAACGCCATCAAAATATTTATTCGACATGGAAATCGTACGGTTCACGAGGTTTCCAAGTGTATTTGCAAGTTCTGAATTGATACGCTCAATCACAAGCTCCCATGAAATAACACCATCGTTCTCAAATGGCATCTCATGCAACAGGAAGTAGCGGACCGCATCCACGCCGAACAAATCTACCATATCATCTGCATAGATTACATTTCCACGGGACTTACTCATCTTTCCATCACTCTGGATGAGCCAAGGATGTCCGAACACCTGCTTCGGAAGCGGCTCGCCAAGCGCCATGAGGATACATGGCCAGTAAATGGTATGGAAACGGATGATATCCTTGCCGATCAGATGCAGATCTGCAGGCCAGTAACGATGGTACAATTCGTCCGAATTGCCATCCACATCATAGCCAAGACCTGTGATATAGTTGGTCAACGCGTCGATCCATACATATACGATATGTCCCGGATCAAAATCTACAGGAATACCCCATTTGAAGGATGTTCTTGATACGCACAGATCCTGCAGTCCCGGAAGGAGGAAGTTGTTCATCATCTCATTCTTGCGGGACTCCGGCTGGATAAAGTCCGGATGTGTATTGATATGCTCGATCAGACGGTCAGCGTATTTGCTGAGCTTGAAGAAATATGCTTCTTCCTTTGCCGGCTGTACCTCACGGCCACAGTCCGGGCATTTGCCGTCCACAAGCTGTGCTTTCGTGAAGAAGGATTCACAAGGTGTACAGTACATGCCTTCGTACTGACCCTTGTAGATATCGCCCTGATCGTATAATTTCTTGAAAATCTTCTGTACCTGCTTCTCATGATAATCGTCCGTTGTACGGATGAATTTGTCGTAAGAAGTGTTCATCAGATCCCAGATACGCTTGATCTCAGCCGATGTCTCATCCACGAATTCCTTCGGTGTGGAGAGATTCTCAAATGCTTTAATCTCGATCTTCTGACCATGTTCGTCAGTTCCTGTCTGGAAACGTACGTCGTATCCGACGTATCTCTTGTATCTGGCAATGCTGTCTGCAAGTACAACCTCATACGTATTGCCTATATGAGGCTTACCAGATGTGTATGCGATTGCGGTTGTAATGTAGTACGGTTTTTTAGGCATATGAAACCCCTCCCTTATTTTTGTTTTTAACCCACTCTTAATTTAAACTTCTGGACATCGCGCTCGTCATCAACTACCTCGATCTGACCGCCAAGTCCACGGATCTTTCCATCGAAATCTTCGTAACCACGCAAAATATACTTGATATCGTCGATCGTACTGAATCCTTCCGCTGCCAATGCTGCAATGACAAGTGCGGCACCTGCACGCAGATCCGGTGCTACCAGATTCGCGCCTGTGTATCCATCCACGCCAGTAATCACTGCGGAATTACCTTCTACTTTGATGCGTGCTCCCATGCGGGAAAGCTCGCTTACATATTTAAACCGGTTTTCAAATATACTCTCCGTAATCACGCTCGTTCCCTGTGACAATGCAAGTGTTACCGCCATCTGCGGCTGCATATCTGTCGGGAATCCCGGATATGGAAGTGTCTTAATCTGTGTTGCCTTGAATCTGCCGTCCGCCATAACACGAACTGCATCATCGTATTCGATTACGCGTGCACCAATCTCATTCAGCTTCGAAGAGATTGCCTCTAAGTGTTTTGGAATTACATTTTTGATGAGAACATTTCCCTTTGTCGCTGCCGCCATCGTCATAAATGTTCCCGCCTCGATCTGATCCGGAATGATCGAATACTCCGTTCCTCTCAGCTTCTGAACACCACGGATACGGATGACATCCGTTCCGGCGCCCTTGATATTTGCACCCATACTGTTCAGGAAGTTCGCTACATCTACAATGTGTGGCTCCTTCGCAGCATTCTCGATCGTCGTCTTGCCCTCTGCAAGCACGGCTGCCATCATGATATTGATGGTTGCGCCAACCGTTACCACATCGAGATAAATATGATTTCCAATCAACTGGTCTGCTTTCGCAACAACCTTACCACCATTTACAATCTCTACTTTCGCACCAAGTGCCTCAAAGCCCTTGATATGCTGGTCGATCGGACGCAGTCCAATATCACAGCCGCCCGGCAAAGCAACCTGTGCATAGTTGTATTTACCAAGCAAAGCTCCAAGCAGATAGTAGGATGCTCGTATCTTCCGAATATATTCATCATCCACACAGACATCCTCGCCGGTTCTGATTGTTCCGCCGCAGATAGAAACTGTATGGTTATCAATGTATTTTACCTTAGCGCCAATTGTCTCGATTGCACGAAGTAATGTCTTTGTATCTTCTACATATGGTACATTCTCAATAATGCATTCTTCGTCTGTCATGACTGCTGCTGCAAGGATACCGAGTGCGGCGTTTTTCGCACCGGCAATCGAAACTTCACCTTCCAGAACATTGCCGCCTTTTATAACATATTTTTCCATTTCACACCTCTGTGCTGCCAGTTATTTTTTACGCTACTAGCCCATAATCTTAATAATTATAACACATTCCATTATTTTGTAAAGCATTTTACTTGTCTGCCTCACAATAAATGCATCGATAAATACGATTTTTTTCATCGGCTAATTTAAATATATGCACAATTCCTGGTTCTGTCGATGTGATACAGCGAGGATTTTTACATTTTTTCACATTGATCAGTTTTTTTGGCAATGCCAGCTTCTTTTTCTCGACCGTCTGTCCGTCCTTGATGATGCTGACTGTGATATCTGGATCGATGTAACCCAACACATCCAGATTCACATCGTACTCCTTATCAATCTTCAGGATGTCCTTCTTGCCCATCTTGCTGCTCTTGACGTTCTGCAGGATGGCAACGGAACAGTCGAGCTTGTCAAGTTCGAGGTCGTGATATACCTGAAGTGCCTTGCCAGCAGTAATATGATCCAGCACAATACCATTTTGAATACTATCTATCTTCATGATTTTTCCTCCTTAATGCAAATCCATTTCCTTACTCTGGGATCTTGGCAAGCTTGTCCGAAGACAGATTCAGCTTCGCACCGTTCGCCTTGAGCAGCGTCAGCATCAGTGCCATACGCACGAATTTTCCATTCATAACCTGACGGAAATAGCAGGCACGTGGATCGTCATCGATTTCCACAGAGATCTCGTTCACACGTGGAAGCGGATGCAGAATGGCAAGGTCAGACTTTGCATTTTTCAGCTTCTTTCCATCAAGAATGTATGTATCCTTCAATCTGACATAATCCGCCTCGTTGAAGAAACGTTCCTTCTGCACTCTTGTCATATAGAGCACATCGAGTTCGCCCATCACGTCTTCCATTGACTCTACTTCTTCATATGGAATATTCTTTGCTTCGAGCACTTCGGAGATAATGTATTCCGGCACGCGAAGTTCCTTCGGTGCAATCAGTATAAATTTTATATTTTTATAACGGGATAACGCCTTGATCAACGAATGCACGGTACGTCCAAACTTCAGATCGCCGCACAGGCCGATCGTGAAATTATCCAGTCTTCCTTTCTCCCGCAGAATTGTCAGCAGATCTGCCAAGGTCTGTGTCGGATGGTTATGTCCGCCATCGCCTGCATTGATGATTGGCACACTGCTCACCATAGATGCCCGCATCGGTGCACCTTCCTTCGGATGACGCATCGCAATGATATCCGCATAACAGCTGACAACTCTCGTTGTGTCACCTACGCTCTCGCCCTTCGTCGCAGACGTAGAATCAGCCGAAGAAAAACCAAGTACATTTCCACCAAGCTCCATCATTGCTGATTCAAAGCTTAGTCTTGTTCTTGTACTTGGTTCAAAAAATAACGTTGCAAGTTTTTTACCCTTACACGCTTCACTATATGCTTCTTTGTCGTCGATGATATCCTGTGCCAGTTTCAAAATGCCATCGATTTCTTCTACGGTCAAGTCTGTTGAATCAATTACATGTTTCATTTCTGGTTTCCTCCCATTGAACGCACGTTGTTTTTTCGGAATATCTCATCGATTGCAAACCGGTCTTCCCGGTTGCAAACGAGGATATATGTTTTTCGATTCGCACGAATCTTCAGTACGATTACATTGCTGTCCTCCCCCTGGTTCTCCAGGAGAAAAGACCGCATGAATTCCCATTCGATAAATGTGGTTCCGACCAGCACTCCATCTTCTGTGATGCCACTCTGTATCCGGGTGGACAGCACGATGAACAACACAAACATCAATACCGCAGGCACAAATATGTAGATCTTAAAATATACCAACACAACAAGTCCCACAAGTCCAAGGTTCGCATAGACGACCTCAGAGATATTTAATTTGTGATGCAGCCGGCTCTTTATGACGATCCCAGACTGTTTTTTCACGGCAGAGACGCAGACAAGCGCGCCCGTACCAAAGCCAAGGAAAAGCACAAACGCCAGTACCGAAAGCCACACATCCATATATTATACCACTTAAATTCCTTTTATCAATGTATACATGACAGCTTTTTCTGCGTGTCTTCTGTTTTCTGCCTGATCGAGAATATGATCAAGGTTCTTCATCTCCACGTCCTTCGAAATCTCGAAGCCTACATGCATTGGCATGTCGTGGAAGACAAGTGCATGACTGCCCTCTAAGAACTCATCGTTCAACTGATATGGCATCATCTTATCCATGAGTTCTTTCTTCTTATCCTGATATGCAGGATCGTTAAAGAACTCCATGTCAAGCCATGTATCGGTGTAGCAGATATCCATATCCTTGACATATTTCTTCACTTCGCCCATCGGCATGTTCGGATCAAGCTCTACATAGTAACCAGTCTTCTTTGCTTCCTCATAGAAGTCCGGTCCGCAGGCAGTATCATTTACAAGCGGGGTAAGTCCGTACAAAGTTCCCTGCTTCATCTTGGAGAAGAATTCTACCAGTGAATTGAATACGTTGTTCTTTGCACCGATATATAAGAACTTGACATTCAGACTACCAAACTTCTCGATGATCGTCAGTGCATCTGCCAGAATCTGGCAAGGATGGTACGAGTTATCGCAGCCATTGATAAATGGTACCGTTACATTGTCACCGAACAGCTCAACGGTCTCATTTTTCACGAGACGTGCCATGATGATGTCCACATTGCGGCATACATATTTGATCTCAGAAACCGGCTCGCCAAGAACAAAGTTGCTGTCCTTCCAGAGCTGGTTGTAGTAGGTTCCGCCAAGCTCTGTCATTCCTGTCGTGAAAGAAAGGAATGTACGGGTACTTGTCTTCTCAAACAACGTATAGAGCTTCTTGCCCTCCAATGCGTGGCTGTACTTCTCCGGGTTCTTCTTCATATCCAGTGCAAGATCAAGAATCTTCTGCAGCTCTTCCGCAGAGAAATTCTTGAAGTTCAACATATTCTTCATGATATCTTCCTCCTGTTTTCTACAAATATTTCTTTAAGTCGTCTACCTTGTCGGTCTTCTCCCACGGAAGGTCGATATCGGTTCTTCCGAAATGTCCATAAGCGGCTGTCTGCTTGTAGATTGGTCTGCGCAGATCAAGCATCTTGATGATACCAGCCGGACGCAGGTCGAAGTTCTCACGGATGATCTCTACGAGCTTATCATCTGCAAGCTTACCTGTGCCAAATGTATCTACCATGATGGAAGTTGGTCTTGCAACACCGATCGCATAAGAAAGCTGGATCTCACACTTCTCAGCCAGTCCGGCTGCCACGATATTCTTTGCTACATAACGTGCGGCATACGCTGCGGAACGGTCTACCTTTGTGCAGTCCTTTCCAGAGAATGCTCCGCCGCCGTGACGTGCATATCCACCGTAAGTGTCTACGATAATCTTACGTCCGGTTACACCAGAGTCACCGTTTGGTCCACCGATAACAAAACGTCCGGTTGGGTTGATGAAGAACTTCGTCTCATCGTCGATCATATCCTGTGGAAGGACTGGATCAAATACATATTTCTTGATATCCGCATGGATCTGCTCCTGCGATACATTCTCGTCATGCTGGGTAGAAAGTACAACTGCCTCTAATCTGCAAGGCTTTCCGTTCTCGTCATACTCTACCGATACCTGTGTCTTACCATCTGGTCTTAAATAAGGAAGTGTGCCGTTCTTACGAACTTCTGTCAGCTTTCTTGCAAGCTTGTGTGCCAATGAGATTGGATATGGCATAAGCTCTGGTGTCTCGTTTGTTGCATAGCCGAACATCATACCCTGATCGCCAGCGCCGATTGCCTCAATCTCCTCATCGGACATATGATTTTCCTTTGCTTCGAGTGCCTTGTCAACACCCATTGCGATATCGGTTGACTGCTTGTCAAGTGCAACGATCACACCACAGGTATCACAGTCAAATCCGTACTTTGCACGGTCATAACCGATCTCACGAATTGTCTCACGTACGATTGTCTGAATATCGATCTGTGCCTTTGTTGTGATCTCACCCATAACAAGTACCAGTCCGGTTGTTACGGCTGTCTCACAGGCAACACGGCTCATAGGATCCTGCGCTAAAAGCGCATCTAATACGGCATCACTGATCTGGTCACAGATTTTGTCAGGATGGCCTTCGGTTACTGATTCTGAAGTAAATAATAACTTCTCCATTTGTTCCTCCTTTGGAATGCATTTGTCTATGGTTCTTTGTCTCTTTTTCAGCGGCAATTCATAAAAAATAAATCCGGCTGCAAGCAACCGGATTTGAAAGTCGTTATCAAATCTTCTTATTGCTCGACAACTTAATCTAAGTATCGCTCAGGTCGGCACCTTCCGTCTCCGGGGTTGCCGTGGCTTCTTCGTCCCTTATGACTCCACCACTCTGAATAAGAGAGACATGTTTAACATATATCATATATTTCTAATTGTCAATGGTTTTATTTGCTAATTTCGTTGTATTTGCGCATATTCTGGCGATTTTCATTCCTGTGTTTCATGCTTTTTACGGATAAATCGAATCAGCACCGCAACAAGCATCAGAATCAGCACGCCCACTGCTGCGCCACAGCTATCGAGCAGCACGTCCTTTACCTGTCCGCTCCGTCCAGGAACAAACAACTGATGAAACTCATCCGTCGCCGCATACACCGTCGCAGTTCCCCACGCGAATAACGCAGACACCTTTCGTTTTCTTCGGGCATCCAGCCATACACCACAGAGCAGCATTGCAAAGACGGCATATTCCGTCGCATGTGCCAATTTTCGGATCGGATGATCGACCTTCGCTGCAAACGCAAGCTGTGCTTCCTCCGACCAGTTCTTAAAATCCGGATGTACAATGCGTCCAAACTCCATACCGACCGTATAACTGTCCTCCGTCGATTCCTCGCCATTTCTGGCAGAGAAACAGAAGATCATAATCGCGAACAGTACCGACAATACAAGAAACACAATCTGCCGTTTCGACAGCCTCCCCGACTGCGTCTGTTTATCCTTAGATATGCTTCTTGATTGCATCTGCCAGTGCCTTCAAGGATTCTGATTCTGTCTCGCCCTGCTTCCATGTCACCTGTACGTCATCCCCTACGTGACGTGGAATCACATGCATATGGAAATGATGCACGGTCTGACCGGCTACTTCGCCATTGTTCTGCACGATATTCAGGCCCTCGCAGCCAGTCTCTTCCTGTACCGCTTTCGCAACGTGGGTTGCAAGCGAAAATACCTTGCCTGCAGTCTCCTCATCAAGCTGGTAGATATTATCGTAGTGCTCCTTCGTCAGAATCAGCGCATGTCCCTGATTGGCTGGTGCCAGATCCAGAATTACACGGCACTCTGGTGTCTCATATACCGTTGCAGATGGAATCTCTCCATTTGCGATCTTGCAGAAAATACAATCATCTTTTTTCATCTTTACTTACTCCTTTTTATTTTAACTACTTATACTTTACCATTTCTGATAAAGCATGGCATCGTTTTGCTCTTAGACCTGGTATCCACGTTTTTCGTAGTTTACACCCTGTATACTCTCGTTCAGGGTTCCTTTCCCATAGGTAAGTCCAGCGTACACCTGATGTACATTCTGCATCACAGCGCCCTCGTTGTCAAGTTCGTGTAAATGTACAAATCCGACACGTAAGTCATCGACCATCTGCACACATCGATCCAGTTCATCCGGCTGTCTGCGTACTTCCGAGCGCACAAGCTTCCCATAGATAAATCGCAAAATGGCAATCACATTTCTTCCAAGCGGATCTTCCTTCGAGAAACATTCAATCAGCTCCTGCATCGCACGCCGCGCCTGCCCAATCGTTTGCAGGTATGTGGTCATATTCTCCGCTTCGTACGCTGCCATCGCATCCATGCCGTATGTATGAAATATATCACATAGCACCAGAATCAGACCGCTGTGGTTCTCCTGACTGATTCGTCGTGTAAATTCCTGTTTTTGTTCCTGTGTCATGGTGGTTTCCTCATATTCCTGTCTTATACATATTATCCCAATCCGGTCTGCGCCGCCTACTGCAGCAGCTGTAACAGCGATTCCGGTCTGTCGTTCGCCTTCTGCATCATGGAGATTGCCGCCTGCGACAAAACCTCCTGCTGCGTATATTCTGTCATCTCCTCAGCCATATCCGTATCCATGATCCGCGAATAAGCCTCCGTGATACTCTCACTTTGCACTTCGAGATTCGAATGCACATCATCCAGCCGGTTCTCATACGCACCCAGCTTCGAACGTGCAGCCGAAACTTTCTTCACTGCCTCATCAATGATATCAACTGCCTGACTTGCATATTCATGTGTGTACATGATCAACTCATCCACGCCAAGTGATTTTGCATTCAGCTCTGGAATGTCGATGGCTAACTGCTCACCCTCGTTGGAACCTGTCTGTATTACCATCGTTCCAGCCGACAGCACTTCGATCTCTGCTGTTACAGCTCCACCATTTTCGGCAACAGCGCCCGGATCTGCTTCAATCGTCATAGAGAAGCCGCTTCGGTCTGTGACTTCAATCTTATTTCCATTTGTCTTCAAAGTTGCAGTCGTAGAAAATCCATCTTCTGTGATGTTCAAAGCTGCCTGACAATCCTTGCCCTGCATCATCGTGCCATCTGTCACTCCAAACACCGCTGCCAGCTCCGGATTTCCCACAGAGATGCTGATTTTCTCACTGCTGCCATATCCCTTTGTGCGGAACACCACCGGTGCTCCACTGTCAAAGCTCTCCTCTGTCGTTCCGTCATTCGACGCAAAGACATCAATATTGATCTTGGCAAGGCTGGTCTGGATCTTTCCATATACATCCTCCATCGTCATGCCCTCCTCGATCTCGATTGCAAATCCATTTACCTTCAAAGTTCCTGCCTGCTCTTTTGTGATCACGGCTGTAGAATAGGTAAATCCTGTCGTCATAGATGCCTGCTCTGCATCGGCTGTGACATTGATCGAATAAACACCCGTGCTTACCTCTGATGAAATGTATGTTGCTTTCACACCATTGACGCTGGACAGAGAACGTCTCGTCAGATCCCCATTCAGCAGTGTCTGTCCGTTAAATGCGGTCGTATCGGAAATCTGTGTCAGCTCAGCCGCCAGGGAATCAATCTCCTCCTGAATCGCATCACGATCGACCTCATCATTGACATCGTTTGCCGCCTGCACAGCCAGTTCCCGCATACGTCCTAAAATGCTGTGCATCTCCTCCATGCCGCCCTCTGCGGACTGGATCACAGAGATACCATCGTTAGAATTCAAAGCCGCGCGGTCAAGTCCCCGGATCTGTGCACTCATCTTCTTTGAAATCGCAAGTCCTGCCGCATCATCTGCCGGGCTTGTAATCTTATAACCAGAAGAAAGTCTGGACATCGACTTTGCAACTTTATTATTTATTTTACCGAAATTCGTCGTGGCATTCATCGCCAGCGCATTATAATTAATTCTCATGGTCTGCCTCCTTAAACTCGTTCGTTATGCTTCAGCTATCCAAATGTCTGCTTCTTATCCGGCATCATGTCCGCGGCACATTATACGTCCGCATCCCGGTTTTACTATGTTATATATCGGTAAGTTTCGCCATAGCCTTAACGAAGAATATTGCCGCCCGACACAGTTTTTGTGTGTCCGCTCCCCCGTTCGTTCCACGCGCCGCTGTACGGCTTTCTCCAAGCGCAACTGCCGCATCCGCATATTCACTTCCGGCAAGCAGTTCCCGGAACGCATCCGTCTGTCCAGCAAGCCATGTATTCGCCTCCGAGGAACCGCCAAGAATCTCACCCGTGCATGTTCCCGCTTCGTCCATCCGGATCTGCGCCTGCAGCATACCATGCACCCCTGCCGCCATCCGGATCGTGATGCCGCGGGCTTCTACTCCGCCCGTCTGCATCGTCAGATTCACTACCTTCATACCTGACTCTGTCTCAACCGGGAGCTGATACTGCCTTCTGCCCGCCATGGCTCCCAATATTCGGAATCCTGCCTGCACGACCTTCATGCCCTGCAGCTGATCTGATGTTATATTTCCTTCTTCTGCCTGATCATACATCTGCTCTACCATCTGTTGCCGGATATCCGCATACATCTGCGCCAGATCTGCGTCTGCTTCGATCTGTTTCAGCAGCATCTCCGATTCAAACGGCAACGCAATCTCCTCTCCTGTGAGGGACTTCGCCATAGCATCCGTCTCTGCGTCAACTGCATCCTCCTTCGTATGGTCCTGCCATCCAATCTGCTTCCATACCTGTGATGCAAATGTATAGAAATTCATGGACGCCTGATGATTGACAGCTTCTGCTTCCGGTCCTACCGACATTCCCTGCAGTATATAATCCGCCGCTTCCAGATTCTGTGCGCTCTCTTCAATATCATTTGCCTGCAGAAGCTGTTCTGCCTGTGCAAGCATCGGAGAATCAGAGATTTTCTCCCATGGGTTTTTATATTCTTCCTGCGCAGCCATCGGTTCATTTCGGCTCATATATTCATCTTTCTCTCCCATGCGGAGCTGTCCGGTCCAGTTACCATCCGCACCAACCCGTCCCGCATATGCACGCGCGATCTGATCATCCATCTTCTCCCCACGTGTCTGCAGATCCGCAAGCATACCGAACGAATCATCGACCACAGCCTCCATCCCGGCGGCCTTCCGGCTTCGCATCGCAGTAATCAGATTACGCACGGTAAGCCGGCTGTTGTTCGCGAACAGATACCCGGCTTCCCGGTCGCCGGATTTCTCTAACTGCTTAAATACCCGGTACAACCCGATATATCCTGCGCGTTCCTCGCTGCTGATCTGTCCACGCTTCTCTACATCACGCAGATACGTTGCAAAATCGTCTGTCTCCTTCACACCTGCTTTGTAATTTTTGTCCCGCAGTGTCTGATTGAGTTCATCGACTGTCATATCAAGCGGGTTGATACCATCCCGGATCATAGACAGCACCGCATTCGGATGGCATGCGGCAAGCATATCATTGACCGCTCTGTCATACTCTATGATCTGTGCGATATTTTCCTCCGTGATTTCCATGCGGTTATACCCGAGAATCTGTACCGCTCGTGTATGTTCCTCATCCACCGGCAGCTCCATATCTGTCAGTATATCTTCGATATTTGAAAATGCTTTGCGGATACTATCTCCCATATCCGCACGCGGGGCTGTACCAAGTGCCTCATATCCGCACTCCATCGCTGCGAAATCAACGGAACGCCGGATCGTCTGTGTCGATATATCTGCCACCCCATCCGGCACATTGTTATCGGACATCCGGCGTTGCATATCACCCGCCTGTCCACCGATCTGGTGTTCTTCCTGTACAAGCTTCGCAAATCCATGTACCGTCACCGACTGCAGCGCGTCCGTACCCGCCAACACGCCAAGCCTTGTTGCCGGTGCCGTGCCAATCGTCTGCAGATCTGCCTGCATCTGCTGATAGATTGCCTTGTTTTCTTCGGTTGGCGCAACACCCTGCTTCGCAAACATCTCCTGCGTAAGCTGTGCCTCTGCATTTCGCAGCTTCGCCACCACCTGCGCCAGTTCACGAGTATCAATATTGATATCCACGGAGAGCATCCGTACCGCAACACTCTGTGTCATGGAGAGCCGGATCTCCTCTAACTGCCGCAGTGCCGTTACCTCCCGCAGCGTCTGATTCTGTATGTCGGAACCTGCGCTCCGGCCATCCTGTAACTGTGTACCCTTATCCGCGGTTTCGTCGTATGCTCCCACCGGCTGTCCACCGGTCTGTCCATCCCGTACCCCATCATAATGCGCCGCCACCAGCGCAGCGATTGTAAGCGGCCGCTCTGTACGTACTGCCTGTGCCACATCCTCTGCTGTAATCGAAGCTGCATCCTGTCTGAGCTTTGCCGCTCTCGTCTCAAGCTCCTGTGTCTGCCGCTTCTCTGCCTGCTGTGCCGTCGGCAGTTCACCGATATCCTTCCCGATCTGCGCCTGCATCTGCATATAAGCCCGCACGGAATCCGTCGTGACCGGAATATCATTTGCCAGAAGCAGATTTGCCCCGGCCATACTTGTTTCATCCACGACAAATCCAGCCTGCATGATCACATGTGCGAGCTGCGCCTGCAAGCCGGAATCTGCATTTCCATCTTCACCCGAAGCATACACCGATTGTCCAGCGCTCTGCTGCGGCCTGGATATTGTCTGTTGTGCAGCCTGTTTCGCCGCATATGCGGTGTCTCCTCCCAATTCATCCACCGCGGCAATCTCTCTTTGTCCACTGTAATGCGCCTTGTAGAGTGTCTCCTGCGTGAGTGGCTGCCGATTCTTCAACAGGTACAGAATGTCCTTGTTCCCCACCTGCAGCTTCACATCTGTCCCGGCTATCTGCGCCCCGCTACTTGTAAAAACCAGATTCGAGGCGTCTCCCTCCTCGATCTGCGCCTGCGCGAGCACATTTACAAGCGCGTCCTTACGCGCATCTGCACGCATGGAAGTAACCAGCCCTTCTATGTCCGAAAGCGATGCCGAAGCGACATCCACGCCCATCATACGAAGCTTCTTTATCTCCTCGGAAGTAAGGGAACGCGCAATCTCCCGTGCATCTGCACGCTCCTGTTCTTCGTCGCTTGTCTCTTCCTGCTGTTCCTGCTTCGCCTTCTCCTGCATGTCCTTGCGGTACTCATTGAAATTATCCATGACCGTCTGCGCATTCGTGTCGACCGAAGAATTCCTGTCGTACTGCACCTGCCCGACCTTCTCGAAGGCATCGAGCTGATCGACCGAAGCAGTCTTCATCTTTGTTCCACTGTAAGCATTTGCACTGTCACTATACGCTTTGATGGCATCCTGTGAATTTTTGATATTGATATTCTGCATAAAATGCTCCTTGCATCATTAATTTGTATGATATTATTCCTATCTTGCATCGTTCCGATCCTGCGTTCCGGTTGCCCGAACTGGTTCTCTGTCTTTTATATCGGCACAGTCCGCCCAATCATTAAGAAGCTGCATGGTGTCTGAAGCACAATGTCCAAGACGCAATGCCTGAAGCACAATGTCTGAAACGCAATGTCCAAGACGCAATGCTTGGTGTTTGCATGAAGATTAAATGCAAAAAGCATGGACGGCTCATTATGAACCAACCATGCTTTTTCATTACTATCTCATGCGCATCTGTCACTGCTTACCGGTACAAGCACATGTATAATATTTCATCATTTAATTGAAAAATGGTGTCCCGGGTGCTACCGTCCCATCATAGATCAGACCGGTTTCCGGCAACTTCCCTGCGTTACTATCAACCCGCATATTTGCGACCTGTTCTTTGGATAGTTTCATGTCCGCCGGAAGCTTATCATATGAATCTGAATACCACCAGTTTCTTCCGTAATACGACTTCACTGCATACCAGCCACCTCGTTGCGCATCATATTCATACAGGACATCCTGTGTGACGGTTTTGCCGGATGCATTTGTAAATGTTTTATTCCGGACAAGAATATCCGAAGTCGGATGCTGTGCATAAGTTGCCTTCAGGTCAATACAGTTATTCTTATTGACATATCTTCCGTCCACCCATACATCCTCCATATGGTGGACGCCGTTTCCAACACCTGTATATGCACTCACATACGTATATGCCGTTCCATATCCCCAGCCCTCAGCAGCAACCTTCAGCCAATTGCCTGCGCCAATCTTTTTCTCAAATTCATCTCCGGACAACTGATTCCGATATGTCTGTAACTCATCGGTCGATTGTTTCTCATATTGATGAATTTTCCTTTCCAGTTTATCGAGGGACGAAGAAAATGCGTAATCATTCGCTCCACCGTCAAAGGTAAATAAACTTTCAATATATTTGGACATAACCGGATCCGTATTTCCGTTTCCGGCACCACCATATGATTTCGTTGTTCCGTTCCATGTTACATCGACCAGATAATGCGCCGAGCCTGACGAAACCGTACAATCCGGCTGCAACGCTTTCGCTACATTCGCCATAACGCCCGGAACTCCTACGGATGACAACACCATCGGATGAAGGTATTCCAGGAACATCATCTCATCCGCCGACTGCCACATCGAATAGTGTTCATTCAAAGACAATTCCGGGTATGGAGATGTTGCCAGCAGCGGATACGGGCGATTCGGATCCGGCTTCGATGTGTCAACGATGTTTTTCGGATAGACAGAAAGCCGCCCCAACGCTGAGTTCACACTTTGCAGATTGTCGAACAAGCCTTTTGATTTATCCGTGTAATTGTTAATCAGATAATCGGTCAGACTCTCCACCGATTTGCAGGAAACCTGAACCGGTGTATCCGTATAAACCGGCATTGTTGAATACGACACATTTCCCGAATAAGTGACTTTATAGGCACGATCAGCCTGCTGCAATGTATATGCTCCGCCATCGGAACCCGATTCAGACATCTCGAATATATATCCGCCCTTCACACGTCCGGTTTCTTTATTCTCGTATTTGACATCGAAAAATCTCCGGGTCGTCGGGATAAGATAAGCTCCTTTTCCGGCCTTATACTTACTGTTTTTATCCTCAAAACGAACATAGGAAACATCCGGATTATTCGTCTTCACATAGAAATACTCATTGAAAGGCTCCAGCAGAGGAACGATTTCATATGAATATCTGGTAACATCGTTCTTGTTTGCTCCGGTTGAGCCCGTTGAACCCGATGTTCCGTTTGAACCGGTGCTTCCGTTTGATACCGGATTTTCCGGCAAAGCAATTTCAGGCCGGTTCACAAAACCCGTTCCAACTGTAGATACGATACCTGCAACATTTCCCGGAGCCGCCCCGTTCTTTTGAACAAGAACGATCTGGATTGCCTCTAACCTTTTTGCATATCCGGCCGTTCCAGCAGCTGCTCCATTTCTTGTCCATCCAAGCCAGCCATACGACTGTGCATGTACGCGGTAATAAACATCATAGTGATTGGCAAGTTCTCCAGTAAGGTAAATCTGGATTGCCTCCAGCCGTTTTGCCTGCCCGCTTGTTCCGGACATCTCGCCATTCATTCTCCAGCGGGACTCCCAGCCATAGCTTTGTACATGTGTGCGATACACAATATTTCCCGTATATTGTTGATTGGTAAGTTTTATCTCTATACCTTCCAGGCGTTTTGCACGTCCGCTTGTACCTGCCATCACTCCGTTGTTCTTCCATCCCTGCCAGCCATAGCTTTGTACATGCGTACGATATGTAATGTTGGTCGTCTCCCGACCTCCGACATTCACATCAGAGGCGCCATTGAGCGATACGTAGTTTCTCCCATACCTGCTTACGATACCATTGACATTATTCTGAACCGTTGTTCCCCTTGCGACAACAACAATCTGAATTGCCTCCAACCGCTTAGCAAGCCCTGCTGTTCCGGCTGCCTGTCCATTTTTTGCCCAGGCAAGCCAGCCATATGACTGTGCATGCACACGATAATAAATATCGTAATTCTGTGCATTTGCACCGGTTAACTCAATTTTAATCGCTTCCAGACGCTTTGCTTCGCCCTGTGTTCCGCTCATCTCACCATTCGAAACCCACGGGAGCCAGCCATATGTCTGGCAATGTGTTGTATAACGGACCCCCAGATTATCTCCGGAGACTGTGATCCGGATTCCTTCCAGCCGTTTTGCTTTTCCGCTTGTTCCGGAGGCTTCTCCATCACGCTTCCATGCAGATTCCCAACCAAATGTCTGAACGTGTGATTTGTATTGTACCGAAACCCCTGCGGCTTCCACACTTTGAACCGGGGCATATGCAAATACAGACAGCGCCATCACAATCGTAAGTACAAGTGCCCATACTCTTCTCTTATTCATAAATACCCCTCCCTTGTCACCGCACGCTTACGCGGTATAGATCTTCTCCGTCACCGTATGAGATTCACCCGGTGCAAGCTCCTTGTAACCAGATTCCTCTGCTGGGATTGGCTGGTTTGGTGCATCGATGATCCATGTACAAGGCTCTGGACAGAAGTATCCTTTGTCTCCATGATCGTTCCATACAACCCAGAATTTGAAATCCTTACATACTTCATAGCAGATACGCTTGCCTGTTGCAGCATCCGTTGCCACTGCGCCATAGAATGGCTTGCCATCCAGACTTCCTTCCTCTGCAAAGAATACGTCATTGTCAATATCATGCAACACTGGAACCTGTGAACCAGTCAGATACTGTCTGTCGTGATTTGTCTGTACGAGCATGTCGCCTGTCGGAATGCAGGATTTTGAAAGCTCCCACTTCTCGCCAACCGGGATATACAGACGCATATCCAGACCATTTCCATCCTTTGTGAACGGTCCGTTGATCGTTGTATGGTTGCACATACCATATGGCATCTGCTTGTCAGATGTATTTGTCATTGTAAATGCATACTCCAGACCGTCATCGGACAAAGTAAATGTGAACTCTGCCTTGAAGCTGACTGGGTATGTTTCGAAAAATTCATCGTTCTTGTCATATATGTACTCTGTCTTTGCGATTGCCTTCTTGCCGTCCACGGCTGCACTCACAAGTGTATGCTCACGCTTATGCAGGAAACCATGAATATGGTTGCCAAGCGGATCATTCAATGGAAAATGATAGGTTGCATCGCTTACCTTCAACACACCATTTGCAAGGCGGTTTGGAAGATACAGGGTCGGAAGTCCATACACCTCCGGGCTCTTCTTCAGATCCTCAACAGAAAGGGATTCGTCATAACGGAAAATCTCAATGTCATTTTCAACATCCTGCATACGAATGACATTACTGCCTAAAAAAGGTGCCACGATTGCTTTATACTTTCCTGCTGTCAGTGCAACTGCCTCTTTCCCTTTATAATCAATAATCTCTGCGGAATAACTCATTGTTTTTTCCTCCTTTTCAAGACTGCACCTTTCGTGCAGTTTCACTCAAAAAATTTCATTTCAAATCACATAAAATAATAGCACATCGACCATACTATGTCTAGGAAAAAAGAACACAAGACATGCTTTTTGCGTATGATATGGATAGGCACGCATGCAACCGATTATTCACAAGTCTTTTCGAGTTTTACCATCCATTTCTCCCCCTTGCTAAGATACCACCCGCGCGGTTGCATTTTTATAAAAAGGGACCGATTTGTTTCGGTCCCTGTAATTTATTATTTGTACTTTTATAATTTGAATTTGATCTGCACTGGCTCCTTCAACGACTGTCCGCCTCTCGACTTCACATTTTTTGTGATCGTCAGGAAATAGTATTCGTTCGTCGAATACGGCTCCAGCGGTTCCACCTCGATAATCTCATTTTTCGTATCATAACGGATATAGGATCGCAGCTTTTGGTTCTGCGAATTCGTCACATACATCGTATCCTTGTTCACCGTATGCGGGTCCAGCGGAATATTGAACCGCACGCGCCACACAAAATTCCCGGTCTTAAAACGCAGATCCTGCTTGACCTTGTTCGCAAGCTGTGGTGGAATATCTTCTATATCAATCAAATTTTTTGCCATTTGCAACTCCCTCTGTCGTAATCCAATGCCGCATTTCCAGCATCCATCTTCTGTACTCACTCATGTTTTAGTTTATCACAAAGCGCATGCGCGAACAAGAATTTTGCCGCTGTCTGTCAGAATTTTGTACACGCATTTTCTTTACATCACAGATTTGTAACACTACAATAAAATTGTTACGAATTTGTTATCGTACATTTCAATATATCGTCACATTTTCCATATATTTGAATAGCGTATGCCATATATGGGAACACTGACTGCAAGTACATATTCCGTAGGAGAGCAAATCATGAAACATAAATTTCAGTTTTCCTACAAAAGACAAAAATTACTGACATTTACTTTGGTGGGAAGCAGTCTGCTCGTCTGTCTGATGAGTCAGGCACGCGAATTTCCATCGATCAAATTACCGCAAAAAGAATACCGACTAACCGGAACATCCCTGCAAAGTGTAAAGGAAATCGTTCCTTATTATGATTCCTGCAACACCGTCTACGATGATTCCCTCTATCAGGGCGAGATCGTCGTCACACAGGAAGGCACCGCTGGCAAACAGGAAACAACTGCTTTGATCACCTATTTAAATGGACACGCTGTGTCCGAGGAGATCATCGATTCCCGCGTCATCACGCCCGCGATTGCCCGCGAGGTACATGTCGGAACAAAGGAGCGACCGGACTTTCTGATTCCAGTCGATGATTACGTCATCACTTCTTACGTCGGTCCGCGCTGGGGCAGATCGCACAACGGAATCGACCTCGCGGTCAATGTCGGCACGCCTGTCAAGAGCAGCACCGCCGGAACCGTCATACAATCCGGTTGGAACGGTGGCTACGGCATCAGTGTCTATGTGGACTGCGGCGATGGCATGGTCATCCGTTACGGACATCTGTCTGAAACTTCTGTCGAAGTCGGACAGACCGTCGCACAAGGCGATCTGCTTGGACTTTCCGGCAACACCGGAAACAGCACCGGACCACATCTGCATTTTGAAATGCGGGTGAATGATGAGGTTGTTGATCCATTGGAATACGTGAAGCTACAATAAAATAGCTGGGGGTATTTGATTGGAATAATTTAATTTTTACATTTGGGTGGGGCGGAAATTTTCATAAGAAGATATGTAACAGGATTTCCAATCACTGCTTGTCCCAACACACACCCAAGTGTATTATCAAAGATATCATCAAATTCAAACAAGCCCCGGCACAGCCAAAGCTGCAAGCCTTCAATACTTGTAGAAATCAGAATTCCAGTAACCCACGCCAGCCAAATACCTCGTTTCCGTCCACTCGCAAGCGGCAGCAATGCACCAATCGGAACAAACAACGCAATATTCAGCAGAATCTCCCAAAACAAGCTATGTGTATATCCCTCTTCAAAGGCATGATACACTACCTTCCACGACCAGAACCATTCATACTCCGCCTGCCTTGTCCCTGGCTGCCGCATAAACACAGTCGAACCAAATACAAGCATCAGATATGTCACAAGCAATAACACAGAAACTGCCTGCACCCAACGAATATGCTTGCGTAGCACTTGTATCAATAAAATGGCTGTTACTCCTATCAAAACCGAGAAAAATACAACCGCTTCAAACGCGGTCCACTCTGGATAATATTTTATAAATATCTGATTGAGATCCATATGTTTCCCCTTTCCTTGTGTAGTATAGCACAAGTTTTTATCCTCAGATACAACCTGTATTTTTTATCAAAATTACAAAAACCGGGCTTGACGATTCTGCATGAAATATAGCAGAAAATGCACGAAAGTGAAAAAGTATGCTCTCCTGCGCGTCAATTGTGCCACCCCCCTTGTTTTTTCTTCCACTTATGTTACGATAAATGTGTTCAAAGCAAACACCTTTGGACATCTTGGGGAGAGGATGAGTTGCTGATGTTCGGAAGCAGCTCAGATGTGTGTTTTATATAGAAATACCGTGTGGATTGGGGAATCCACACGGTATTTTGCGTTACTGTTTTAATTTGATGTGTTTTGACCTATAGCTTAGTCAAATATTATTCTGACAAACCTTTATAGTAATCAATTACGTTTACAAACGGAATAACAACTTTTCCGCTGTCAAAAATATTAGATGTTATCGATTCTATTTTTCCTCTTGCAATGCTAATCAGAGCTGCAGCTCCATTTATGATTACAAGCTGTTTAAAATCTTCTTCCTCAGTATTTTTTTCTGATAGGAATGCTCCTTCTAAAGATAGTTCTAATTTAAAATTTCGATCTTCTGCCTGCTCTATCTCTACTTCAAAATCTATAGCCATTTGCGAAAAAAGGCCTTCGTCAATATTTTCAAAACTAGGCTCATTAATATTAAGACCAAAACTTCTTTTTGCCTCTTTTTGAACATTCACTATGTTATTTTCAACAGAAATCTCTTTAATCGTTGTACCAACTAACTTTATTCCTGTTGCAATTCGATTTAACTCCATTATGCAATCGCCCCCTTATCATATACAAGTCGTAAATAACCATTATCCCGCCTTTTCTTTCCTACCTTTTCGCTCTCCCATTCCACAATATTATAATCTGATTTTACACATGGTTTATCCAAGCTAACACATAATTTCAAGTTTGTCTTTTGACAAATTTCATTTAATGTTCTTATCGTGAAATTATATTCCCTACTTTCCCACTTAGAAACCATCGCCTGCGTTACGCCCATATATTCAGCAAACTTTTGTTGTGTCATGCCCATGTCAAGTCTGCATCTTTCAATCTGCGCAGAAATCTTTGCTAACTCAACAATCGTTTTTACTTCAGACTTAGAAATACCTTCTGAAACCCAATTTGACTTCTTTGCATTTGCAATCTTTTCTGCAATTCCCATTTTCATATCCTCCATCTATAATCCTTTTAAATTAACTAAACAACCACTTTAGCCTCTTTTGAGCAATTTCAATTGCTCTTTGATAATCTCCAGCATTTTTCTCTAAAAAGGCAGTAAGCAGTATTATGGTGTCATCTTCAATCGTATAAAGTACTCTTACATTTTTCCTGGATTCTGGATGTCTAATACTATATAGTTTATCAAATCCCGTTAACTTTCCAAATTGTGGCAAATCAATCGCTCGATCTTTTTCCTATTCTAAAACTGCCAGATCTGCAATCAATTTTTTCTGATATCTCTGCCAAGGCGCCTTTTCCCTCCACGCCTCATCAACTGCTTTTCGAAACTCCTTCTTTACACTTGAAATTGCATATATCTCTTCTAATTCTTCAATAAGTAATTGTTCTAATTCCACACCCCAAGTCTCCTCCTACGCATTGTTATAATATAACTTATAAGTAATATTTTCAATGGTTTTTTATATTTATTATATTCAAAACTTTATTTTATATTCAATTTGATAAACTTTCTCTACTCGCCTCCTCACACTTTACCATAACAAGATTTGCCTGCGTTAACAAACTATCCTGTGACAAAGAATACATTTCTCCACATTCCCTAATAAATAAGTTTTAGCATAAAAATATTCTTCCCACATGGGATGTGTAATCTATCAAAAATATTACTACTATTATCTATCCCCCACTCTTTAAGCAAATTTATCTTTTCTATTTCTTCGATTTCCATCTTTTCATCAACCGTCCGATAAGTTTTCTGAGATATCCCATATCTATAAACAAATAAATGATTTTTCGTGTTTCTCTGAAGCCAATCAATCAACACATTTCTCCATGTTAAATCCGACTCTCCAAGCGCCAAACCATATGTACAAATCGTATCCGCAGAATTGATTATATTCACCGCCTCAACAACCCGCATCCTGTCATATTCTTCATTAAAAAAAGGTTTAACAAACGCTCTTTTTCCATTTCTTGAAAGAGGATATGCTGCTTTCCATTGATTTTCATTGTCAATTCCTAACGTTGGATCATCCCCTAATTTACCATGAATATGGATTATCTGAGGTGCCCGATATGAATATTGATCAAACGCTTTCTCCATAGCATAATCAAAAACCTCTGTGTAATTAAACGAAATCGCCTGGATATTTCTACGTAGCCCTGCATCTCTTATACTCATTGTAGAATTCACATTATGAGATATTCCTTTGTAAAACCCAGAAAACGAATCCACCATCTCATCATGAATTATTTTTTCTTTTGCTTCATCATTTATCCTTTTGAAAAAAAGTTTCTGTTCTCTATCTAGATATTCTCTCATATATACAGAAAAATCCCTAACACATTCAACAAACTCTTTTTCCGTTTTTAGGGATTGCGCATAATCACACATCTCCATCTCGAAATCACTCCAACGATCTATATCCAATGATATTTCTCTTTTGAATGCCTCAATAATAGGAGATTTCGAATCTGAATTAACATATTCTTTATATACATCCGAGAATCTCGTATTCATACCACAATTTAAATCAAAACCATTTCCAATCAAAAATAAAGTCATTTTATCCCCCTTGTATAATCTTCAAAACTATTCCCGCCGTGTATCAAACAAAAGTAACAACTACTGTGCTGCATACGACAGACAAATCATCATCACAATTTTAAATGCGAATTTTGTCTCACTTTCGTACATGGGAATTTTTTCAGAAGTTCTCAACTACCGACATTTTTTCTAGAAAAAAGAATTTGCAATAAGAACGATAACTATATAGAATTCCCCTCACCCCTATAAGTCATGCTCCCACACATGTCTTATAACCATTATTCTACACAAATCTACAATTTTTTCAAGCACCATATTTTATTTCTTCTTCGAGCAAAAGACACTTGCGTTTCCGCAAGTGTCTTTCCATCAGAATGCCTCTGGTTATCCCTGTATTCATATATTACTATACAACATATCCTTACGCTGTCTTCTGCGCAGCCAATTCTTCCACCACCTCTAACGGAAGACCTGTTCCTTGGGAAATATCTTCATACGAAAGTTTTCCAAGTGCTAAAAGGGATCTCGCCGTTTCCTTTGCAACTCTTTCTGCTGTTTCTTTCTCGACTCGTTCCGCCGTTTCTTTCTCGACTTCCTCACACATTTCTTCTAAAATCCTGCACATACGCCCTCGACCTCCTTCCGTCTCTTTTAAATATTTTACCTCATCTGCCAACACTTTGCTATACATATCCTCTGATTTTGTACAATGAAAATCATGCATCAGCCTGCCAACCGGCGTATCTACATTACGATATTCACCGTTTACATATAAAATATGCAGACCATCATCAAATAACACATGTTCTTTTTCCTCGATTGTTCGCTCGATATGATACAACGGTTCTCCACATCCATACTTATCATCTTCTGTAATAAATATGACATACGATTCGGGAAGCTCATCGAAATCCATCCCTTTTTCCAACAAATCTCGGTCAATCATGCTTCCATGAAACCGCGCTCTTTTTGATCCACTGCCTTCTTCCGCTCTCTGAATCTCCAGATTAAACCGTTCATTTTCTCGATCCACTGCCTTTATATCCAGCCGAATCGACCGTTTCGTGGCACTCTTGTACTCCACCTGTGCTTTTGTCTCGATCACCTTCAGGTCATCCCGTTCCAACACCACCTGCAAAATAAATTCTACCGCTTCAATCTTTCCATCCAACGCCTCTGAAAAGAAATCATCATCCATCAGCTTCAGTCTGTCAATCCGATTCAGATACTCTTCCTGCCTGTTCATCTCCATCTTCGCCATACACTCCTCCTGTATCGCCCCGGGGTGATGGTTCATCCATCCAATCTTGTCGACACAAAAACCATATCACAGGTGAAAACACATTGTAAAGCGTAAGTTTGGAACATTTAGAAAAAGCACGCAATCATGCGGGTTTACAAGCAAAAATATTTTTTTAAAAACACAAAAAACCGCCGAAAGCACCAAGCTCCCGGCGGTTTACTTTACATTAATACTCTCTTCTTTCTGAGTATGCAAAAAGGATAAATCAAAATCAGCCACATTCGCAGTAAATCCATCTCCATTTTCACTTATTTGAATGGTATCATCAATCCTCTGAAACACATTTTTAAAATGATCTATTTGTTCATAAGAAGGTCTAATCAGCGAATTCACAAAATTAACGGAATCCTGCCCTTCTAACACTAATGTCCCAACTCGTCGATCTGCCATACACGTGTCCCCTTGTCTATAATACAAAATATTATTTACTGCATAATACTTAAGGTATTTACTTGTCATAATTTAATGAAATTGAATTTCTATTCATAAAACTATAATCGCAATTCAGCCTATTATTCAAAGATCCAGTATTAAGAGAACTTCTTATTGGCTGATTCTCCACCATTTCCACATGGCAATCCCTATACAGTTTTTGAATTTCTATCAACTCTACAGTTTCCATAATAAATTACCTCGCCATAATTTGAATATTAGAAATAACAGATTTCTTATTTTGGTTTTCTATAGTCTTAATAGCCGGTGTTCCATCCAACGTAATCATATATGCATGTCATTAATTATATATAATTCAGGAAATTCTATTAATTAGGATTGGAATCAATATTGATGTAGGAATCAATATAAAGATAATATATTTATAAGTGTTCCAAGCCTTAATCCGTCTCTTTCCCTTTCCTATAGCAAAATTTGCTTTGGGACGAATTCTGATAAACAGGGAAAAAAGAAACGCCCCTACACAATACAGGAGAATCTGATTCTCCATTTCTTTTCTTTCTATATTCCATGATTCCGGAACATAGTCATATTCCTTCTGTAAAATCATCTGTATGGCACGATCCCTATTGGAATCATTTATCCCACTTTCAACAATCTGCGCTATCTCCGAATCATACTGTTTAAAGTATTGATTCTTGGCACCGGAGTCCATCATAGAAATGCATAAAAAGACTAATGCTATCAAAAACATAAAAGACGGCGCCCAACTGGCCAAATGATACCAGACCGTCAATCCTATACCTGGCTTATGGCTATCAATCCAATTCTCAATCTTTCCAATCAGTATATCTTTGTGGTACCCATAATTCTCAAAAGTTTCTGAGCCTATAATCTCATATTCAAAATAATTTGAGGCATCCTTACCTGAAGACAACGTCAACAATACTTTTGTTCCAAGACATCGAAATGATATCTCAATCTTTCTTACAAGGCACTCCCTATATTCCAACAAATCAAAAATATCTTTAAAAGAATCCACCTTCCTATCTGATCCTTTTGCAAAACAAATATTAATCTTAGGGTAAATTGTGATATTCTTAAGACTCTCATAATAATTACATTCTTCACTATTACTCTGAGATTTCTCAATCAGATTCTCCTGAACATCATACAGATATGTATACATATTCTGAGCAACCTCTTCTAATGAAAGCAGGGCTTTCTCATCCATCAACCAGATACCACATATTTTTTTATTGCCATTATACATTTTACTCATATGTACCCCCAACACTTTCTCCAGCAACTTATATCATAAATAATTCATATCATGCTAACAAAACCGTATGATTAATGCTGAACTTATAACCTCAATCATACGACTTTTACAATAACCGTCAATTACACTTTAAGGTGTTCATAATATAAGACATTATGTTTTCTTCTGAGTTTAAACGATTCTCAATAAAATATTTTTTTATAGATTTTTGATCTACCGCCTCACTACATGGAGCATCATCTCCATATCCCACTCGCTTTTCTATCCAAGGAGTCTGAAGATGACTAATTAACTCAAGCGTTTTAGGAGAATAAAGTCCAAATGTTTTTATAACAATATCGATTGCCTTGACTTCGCTTTCCAAAACTTTTGATAACATACATCCATGCGTACTTCTTATGCCATTATCTATAGGATTATACTTGTACTTTTTATATTTATTATAGATATCCGGATACACATATCCATGTTGCCACGCTTGACACTCTTCATCTAAAAGTGCATTCCCATTGATTGCATAATTTACTCCATTTGAAAAAGCCAACAGCTTCTCCAATGCAAGAGGTGTTACCTCTTCCATATTCGCAATAATATAATTAGCCACCTGATCTATCTTTGATTTTGAAATCTCTGACAGGCGCTTCCACCGTTCACTTATCTTACTTCTTGTACTTTCTTTTAACTTACTTTTATTCCTGTCGAAAGCTGTATAAAAACACTGTTCATTAATCAAATATTTTTTTAATATGTCCGAGTATTCTTTTGCCGGTATATACCCTTCAAAATACCTTTTAATTGTAACTTTGCCAAAACCAGCAATATCTGACAAAGCTTCTTTTCCGACACTATATTTTTCTAAAATTTCTGAAATTTCTTCATTAGTAATAATCCCCTTTAATTTCTTATAAGCTTCTATTTTAGCATTTGATCGCCTTGAATTATAGTCTATGTCTGTCGCTACTTCTCCACCGCATGCTTTACAGCATCCTACATTAAATTCAAATTGAACAAGATCTCCCTTATAGACTTCCTTTAGTACTTTTCTTTTAGTCTCAAATTCTACTAAATCTTCACATTCAATACAGTAAGCCAAATTCATTTCATTCATAATTCCACCTACTTCTTTCTTTATTCATCTATTAATTCTTTAGTATGTAATATACAGCATATGGAGCAATCCATATGCTGTTAGTATTCCTATTTAATTCTATTCTTATGAAAAGAAACTATAATCACTTTCCTATATGGAACTTTTCTATTATTTATTTTGATATAAATTAGCACATTATCTGAGTCTTCATCAATATCTGCATCTCGTCTTTGCAGTTTACACGGATATTTAAATACATACAAATATTCCTGTGGCAGTCCGTTTTCTAATCTTTTTTTGGCGCCTTTTCCAACATCAATGATTTTTCCAACAAAATTATCAGAACTCAAATCTTTCAAAATCAATTCTTCATCATTCGTATCAAAAATATACACATCTGATAACGACGGACTATCTCTTGTTGGCGCCTGTGGTACATAATCTCTTCCGTCCACCGCAGTCTTTATATCTCTTAATACTCCAAGAATCTCTGATTTTGGGCATTCGACCTGTGGTTTCACCGAAACAACTTCTTTGATTGCGTCAATAGGAAGTTTCGTCAAATGCCCCAATTTTCCTTCGGCCATAAACTACCTCTCTTTCGTAGCTCATTATGATACGTTTTTCATATAAATGCATTTTTCGTATCACATATAGTATACTACACATTTCATTTTTGTCAACAACATTTTAAACAGATATCTCTACGTCTCCATATCCACCTCACACATCTGTAAAAAAGCACAAATGAAAAACCGCCGAAAGCACACAAGCTCCCGGCGGTCTCCCATCCCTAATCTCTCCAAAATATATCCCTCGTATACACCTTATCCACCACATCATCCAGACAGGCATCATACCGGTTCGCAAATCTCTTCCACCTGATTCTCCAACATATCCTTATGCCGTCTTCTGCGCAGCCAGTTCTTCCACCACCTCTAACGGAAGACCTGTTCCTTGCGAAATATCTTCATGTGAAAACTTTCCAAGTGCCAGAAGCGATCTCGCCGTTTCCTTTGCAACTCGTTCCGCTGTTTCTTTCTCGACTTCCTCACACATCTCTTCTAAAATCCTGCACATACGCCCTCGACCTCCTTCCGTGCTCTTTTCGAGCCACTGCCATCTTCCGCTCTCTGAATCTCCAGATTAAACCATCCATTTTCCCGGTCCACCGCCTTTATATCCAGTCGAATCGACCGCTTTGTGGCACTCTTGTACTCCACCTGTTCTTTCGTCTCGATCACCTTCAGGTCATCCCGTTCCAGCACCACCTGCAAAATAAATTCTACCGCTTCAACCTTTCCATCCAGCGCCTCGGAAAAGAAGTCATCATCCATCAGCTTCAGTCTGTCAATCCGATTCAGATACTCTTCCTGCCTGTTCAACTCCATCTTCGCCATACACTCCTCCTGTATTGCCCCGGGGTGATGGTTCATCCATCCAACCTTGTCGACACAAAAACCATATCACAGGTGAAAATACATTGTAAAGCGTAAGTTTGGAACATTTAGGAAAAGCACGCAAGAATGCGGGGTACAGGCGAAAATAAATTTTAAAAACGTAAAAAAACCGCCGAAAGCACTACGCTCCCGACGGTCTCCCATCCCTAATCTCTCCTAAATATATCTCTCGTATACACCTTGTCCGCCACATCATCCAGACAAGCATCATACCGGTTCGCAATGATCGCCTGCGACAGATCATTGAACTGCGCCAGATCATTCACAACTCTGCCGCCAAAGAATGTGCTACCATCCTCCAAAGTCGGCTCATACACGATCACGGTTGCGCCTTTCGCCTTGATCCGCTTCATGACTCCCTAGATGGAACTCTGCCGGAAATTATCCGAATTACTTTTCATCGTCAAGCGGTACACACCAACGACAACTTCCTTTTCCTTCGAAGCATCGTAGTCTTCATTCGGTCCATACGCTCCAGCAATCTCCAGCACTCGATCCGCAATATAATCCTTCCTCGTCCGGTTTGATTCCACAATCGCTTCAATCAGGTTCTCCGGCACATCCTGATAGTTCGCCAACAACTGCTTTGTGTCCTTCGGCAGGCAATATCCTCCATAACCAAAACTTGGGTTATTGTAATGTGTGCCGATTCGCGGATCCAAACACACACCATTGATGATCTGCTGCGTATCAAAGCCCTTCATCTCCGCATATGTGTCGAGCTCGTTGAAATACGATACACGCAGTGCCAGATATGTATTTGCAAAAAGCTTGACCGCCTCTGCTTCCGTATACCCCATGATCAGCGTGTCAATATTCTCCTTGATTGCGCCTTCCTGCAACAGCCCCGCATATGTATGTGCCGCCGCAACCAGTCTCTCATCATCCATATCCGTTCCAACAATGATACGGCTTGGGTATAAATTATCATACAACGCCTTTGATTCCCGCAGAAATTCCGGACTGAAAATAATGTTTTCACAACAATATTTCTTCCGGATGGATTTCGTATATCCCACCGGAATTGTGGACTTAATTACCATAATTGCAGATGGATTATACTTCATTACCAATTCAATGACCGATTCTACTGCAGATGTATCGAAGAAATTCTTCTGACTGTCATAATTCGTCGGTGCCGCAATCACAACAAAATCTGCCCCCGCATAAGCCTCCTCTGCATCCAATGTAGCTGTCAGATTTAACGTTTTCTCTGCCAGATACTTCCCAATATATTCATCCTGAATCGGACTTATGTGATGATTGATCTTCTCACACATACGCTTGCTCGCACCCATGACATTTGTCGGATTGACTGCTTTATCTGTACTGATCAGCACAAAACGGTCGCAGTGATTTCGGATTGCCGCAAGTGCGGTTTTATAAGTGCCAAATACGTTGTTTTTGATCGCCTCGCAAGGACTTCCCTCCATGAGTGGCACATGCTTGTGTGCCGCCGCATGGTAGACGATCTGCGGTTTATACTCTTCAAACACACGCTCGATTCTGCAGCTGTCACGTACCGATCCAATCAGTACAGTCAGATTCAGTTTCGGGAAGTTATGTCGTAATTCCTGTTCAATCTCGTATGCATTGTTCTCATATACATCAAAGATGATAAGTCGTTCCGGCCGGCTTGCCGCGATCTGTCTGCAAAGCTCACTTCCGATCGAGCCGCCTCCACCGGTTACCAGCACACGTTTGCCCTCGATATAGCCGGTTATACTAGCAAGATCTGTCTTGATCGGTTCTCTTCCGAGCAGATCTTCCATAGAGATCGGCCGGAGCTTACTCAGCTTCACATCACCATCCACAATCTGGTAGATACCTGGCACGGTCTTCACAACACAATCCGTCTCGTTACATATATTAAGTATCTCCCGACGCTCATCCTTTGTTGCCGTTGGAATAGCAAAGATGATTTGATCGATCTTATGCAGCAAATATATCGTCTCTTGTTCCTGCTACCGGAACACCCTCGATAAAACGTCCATTCTTGTTCTTATTATCATCAATAAAACATTTCACACGCATGTTGTTGAGCTTGGATGACCGCTGGATTTCTCGCATCAGCGTCTGTCCTGCCGCACCGGCTCCAATAACCATGACATTGTCCACCTGCTTGCCATGTGCCCGGTTTCGTTCTGTGACAAAGATACGATACGAATACCGCAGTCCGATCACACATACATATTCCAGAACAAATCCTAATATATAGTAGGAAATCGGCATACGCTGCAGGAAGATCGTGATTCCACACAGATTGATCAGTCCTGCGATCAATGTCGCGTTCGTCATTGGCAGTAATTCACGGATGCCAAGGAACCGCCATATTCGTTTGTACATACTTGTGAGCCAGAAGACTGTCAGCGTGATAACCATTCGAACCGGTATATATATAATCCACGCTTCCAGATATTTGATATCGATTGCTGAGAACCGGCAGTCAAACCGCAGCCACAATGCAACCGCATACGCAAAATTAACTACAACTGTATCGTACACCATAAGCATCACTGCGACAATATGCCAGTGCTGAATTTTGAACTTTTTCTCTCCCATGTTTCCCATTTCTCCCTGTCACCGGACGCCACGCCCGGAAATTTTATCTTTTGTTACCATTCATCTCCAAAAATATAGTATAGCAATTTGTGAATTGCACTAGACCTTGCAAAATTGACACTTAATCTGTCATAATTGGTATTCGTCCTTGTAAATAGGGAGTTTTCTGGCATACTTTCTGCATTTTTCGTTTGTGCAATTTGTTGCCTGAATGCGAGAATTTTTGTTGTGCTTTGACTATTTTTATTATATAATGAGGGCAGTGTTTTATGAAAGGAAGGTATTATACATGAAATTTGGTTACTTTGATGACGCAAATCGTGAGTACGTCATTACTTCGCCTAGAACTCCATATCCATGGATCAATTACTTAGGCACACAGGGGTTCTTCTCCCTGATTTCCAACACTGCCGGAGGATATTCCTTCTACAAAGACGCTCGTCTTAGAAGAATCACTCGTTACCGTTACAACAACGTACCTATTGATATGGGTGGACGTTATTTCTATATCAATGAGAACGGTACGATCTGGAACCCGGGCTGGTCTCCAGTGAAGACAGAGCTGGATGCTTACGAGTGCCGTCATGGTATGGGTTACACAGTAATCACAGGTAAGAAGAACGACCTGAAGGCTGAAGTAACATTCTTCGTACCACAGAATTACGACGGAGAAGTACAGCAGGTAGTTTTGACAAATGAGAGCGACAAAGCTAAGACATTCTCCTTCTTCTCATTTGCTGAGTGGTGTCTGTGGGATGCACAGGACGACTGCACAAACTTCCAGAGAAACTTCAGTACTGGTCGTGTAGAGGTAAAGGATTCTACCATCTACCACAAGACTGAGTACAGAGACAGACGTGATCATTACGCATTCTATTCTGTAAATGACACCATCGATGGTTACGATACAGACCGTGATGCATTCATCGGTTTGTACAATGGTTTCCACAATCCACAGGCAGTTGAAGCTGGTAAGGCTAACAACTCCTTTGCAGATGGCTGGTCACCAATCGCTTCTCATTATAAAGAGATCACACTTGCTCCGGGCGAGTCTAAGACACTCATCTTCATCCTTGGTTATGTAGAGATGCCAGTTGAGGAGAAGTTCGAAGCAGATGGTAAGACTATTAATAAGGTAAAGGCTCTTGCTATGATGGACAAGTACAACACACCTGAGAAGGTTGCTGCTGGTCTTGCAGAGCTGAAGGCTACTTGGGATAATCTCCTTGGAATCTTAAATGTTGACACACCAGATGACAAGGTTAACCGTATGGTTAATATCTGGAACCAGTATCAGTGTATGGTTACATTCAACCTTTCACGTTCTGCTTCCTACTTCGAATCAGGTATCGGTCGTGGTATGGGATTCCGTGATTCAAACCAGGATATCCTCGGTTTCGTTCACCAGATTCCAGACCGTGCAAGAGAGAGAATTATTGATATCGCTTCAACTCAGCTTGAGGATGGCGGTTGCTACCATCAGTATCAGCCACTGACCAAGAAGGGTAACTCCGATATCGGTGGTGACTTCTCCGATGATCCATTGTGGATGATCCTTTCTGTTTCCGCTTACATCAAGGAGACAGGTGACTGGGGTATCCTCGATGAGATGGTTCCTTATGATAACGACGAGTCTAAGGCAAAGCCAATGCTTGATCACTTGAAGGTTTCCTTCTACAAGATCGTAAATAACCTTGGACCTCACGGACTTCCACTTGCAATGCGTGCAGACTGGAATGACTGTATCAACCTTTCATGCTACTCTGACACACCAGGTGAGAGCTTCCAGACATATACAAACCCTAAGTTTGCTGCTGAGGGTGGCTACTCTAAGGTTGCTGAGTCTGTTATGGTTGCTACACTCTTTACCTATGCAGGTCCAAACTATGTATCTATCCTGAAGCACCTCGGCAAGGATGACGATGCTACAGCTGCTCAGGCTGAGATTGATAAGATGAAAGCAAACATTATGGAATCCGCTTGGGATGGCGACTGGTTCATCCGTGCATACGATGCAAACGGCGAGAAGATGGGTTCTAAGGAATGTGAAGAAGGTAAGATCTTCATCGAGCCACAGGGCTTCGCAATCATGTCTGAGATTGGTAAGGATCAGGGCTGTGATATGAAGACACTTGCAGCTATCGATGAGAGACTGAATACAAAGCATGGTCTTGTACTGAACAACCCAGCATATACAAAGTACTACATCCAGTACGGTGAGATCTCTACATATCCGGGCGGATACAAGGAGAACGCTGGTATCTTCACACACAACAATGCATGGATCATCTGTGCTGCTGCTTACGCTGGTC